>JAEIGA010016511.1_pt1 | contig 11229 bp, 13 predicted proteins | sample 9270691 | NCBI WGS metagenome assembly JAEIGA01 (sample SAMN17057246, study PRJNA624740) | gut metagenome | biome: biome; isolation source: fecal sample | host: Bos grunniens | place: China: Xizang | collected 2019
CAGCCCTTGGTGGAGTTAATCTCCCCGGTAATACCGGCTTTGACAAGGCCGGTCACGTAGTCCAGCACCATTGTCACCAGCAGCACCAAAAGCACCGGCGCGAGAGCCTGTACTCTTGCCAGCACCCACGATCCCAGCACAGCCAAGCCGCCGGCGGTGGCCACGGTGTTTGCGCTCATGCGTGTGGTCGTCAAACTTCTGATAAAGTCCATCATTTTACATCACCTCCCCTCATGTCTGCAAAGCCTTACTCCAAGTAGAGCCGATATTGCTCCATCCGGTCACCTGTTTGCCGTTGGCCAGTTCGGCGGTCACCTGTGCCCAGGTAGCACCGTCCGAGGTTTTGGTTTCGGTGCCAGCGTAGACAAAAAAGTTCGAGCCGTTTTTGATTTTTCCGTAAGACGGATTGGATACTCCCGCTCCGGTACGGACATTGAGATCTGCGCGGATTGCTTTTCTGATCATGACATTTTCTCCCGTCGTAATGATATTTTTTGGAAACTCCTGTTTCCCGGAAAGATAAGGTTCGGGGTCGGTCAAGTACCCATCGATCCAGAGGGATGTGTGCAAATGCTTTCCCGTGGCAAGCGACCCGGTCGCGCCCTCTACGCCGATCTTGGTGCCGGCCTTGATGCCTTGTCCTACATAGACCGATACGCTTTTGAGGTGGTAGTAGGCGATACGCACTTTGTCGTTGCCGTACTCCACGCAATTCCCAAGCGTTTGGGATTTTGTCACCAGGAGCACTTTGCCGTCGATAACGGCACACACGGGATTGTCGTACTGGTTGCCCACGCTATCTACCCCGGTATGAGTACCCCCGAATTTTTTGCTGATAAATCCCCTTTTGTCGCTCATAAGGCCGTAGGGGAGCCAGTTTTTGTAGGTGATTAAATATGCCATAGATATAACCTCCTTTGATCATTTCCCATTTTCCAGTTGATTGATCCGCACCCGTGCCGCCCGTCTTGCCTTGACGATCTCCAAATAATCATCAATTCCGGACGGTTCCAGCAAAAGCAGCGATTCGGCGGCACGGATGACGATATGGTCGGTACGGATGAGGAAGGTTTCGTAGTAGATGCGCTCGGTCTGTTCCGGATCATCCGCTTCGAAATCTTTTTGGAATTGTTCCAGCGTTATCATGTGATACTTTTGCAGTTGTTCTGCGGTTAGATTTAGTACGTCCATTTTGATTTTCTCTCCTTAAGCCATGGCAAACCAGGTGATATAAAAGCCGCTTACGTTAGTTACTGCATTCGCTCGGTGTATACGTATTGTCCATATGCCAGTATAATCCCACGAAACCGGCTCTATTTGAATTACGCCTGTCGTGCCGTCTAATACCTGCAAAATCACGGTGTTTGGTCGACTTGGTAAATAACCATACGTGGGATCGCTGAAATTAATCGATACGCTTACGTCTCCATAGTAATTAGTTCCAGCGGCAGTGTTACATGTATAGTTGGGTACATAATAAGCGCCTGTCCTAACTTGCTGTCTGTATACACGAACGCTATCTTCAGACCGTCCTGTGAAATATCCAGCACAGAGAGTAACGCCGCTATAATTGCAAGCTCCATCACCAAAATAATACGCGGTGATATTGCCGTTTGTATTCCAACCAGCAGTCCTGTAATTATGCCAAATACCGCCGCTAAAGCCGTCTGACGCATAGGTAAATTCGTTCCCTGAATGTAGTAGATTATTAGGATTACCGTTACTTGCGAAGTAGTTTGGGGAATGACCGCCAAAATTGTTTGCGTTGTTCACAGTTTGCGAACCAATATTATTGGTCGTAATCAGTTCGGTAACGCCGCCCCAACTATCACCATTTTTACCTGCCGCAATCCATGCCCTCGGAACGCCGTGTGTTTTTTGGACGCCAAATGCCGTTGCATAGGGGACATCCGACCAACCATAAGCATTCATTAAAAGTACATCCATTAATGGCAGACTACTCGACGATGTACCCTGAAATCCGTCCATCATGTTACACCGTACATTGTTCGCTCCCACGTATGACGGAGGTTGCTTTCCACCGTAGCCCGTAGAGTTTGTCCAAGTGTCGTATTGACCAAGTACCGAATAAGCACGACCCTGGAAATTCGGAGCTTTCACATCCCACGCGGAATCTACCAGCTCATCTTCTTCGGCGGTTTTGCCAAATCCTACCGCCTTGCCACCGTCTTTGATATAAAACGGATAGACGATACTGGAAATCGGTGCGTCGCTATAGCTGGAGTTGATGGCATCGGTAAGCAAAACGCGGAAAGTGTAACTGTAGTTAGGGTCTATGCTTTCGCCGCCCACGACTACGGTTTTACCGGATTGGATCGCAGTAGAGTTTCCGAAATAGGATTCTGAGGTTTTCTTCCATTGCACAACGGCGGTCAGAGAGTTTTTTCCGCCGACGGAAGAAAAGGAAAAATTTGCCGTTACAGATACCGAAGCTCCCCGCTCGTTGGCAGTGCCGTCTGCATTGCACCGAAATACGTTGGTGCTTTTGATGCTGGGCTTGTCGTAATCGTATACGGTAATGGTTTTGGCGCTCTCTGCGGTTTGTCCACGGGAATCGGTTACCCGCGCCGTGATCACGTTGTCGCCCACCGACCAAAGCACACCGGATGAGGTAAAATCAGTTGACGCGCCCGAATACCCGCCACCGGATACGGAACAAGAAGAAATGCTCGCGCCGTATTTACCCGCAGCGTTGACGCGGGCTCGGTAGCGGGAATATCCTTTGACATATACGTCCCAATCCTCAGGCTCTAAGGTGCGTACCAGGTCTATTGTCAAATCGCAGGTGGGGGTAATTGCGGAGCTGCCGCTGGGTATGGAAATTGTGATGGGCGTGGTCTTGGTGCCGATGTAGGTGCTCCCCACGTAGGTATCGCAAGTAATCGTACCGGTACCGGACGGCGCGTTGGGAATCTGCGCGGCCAAATCAATTTCCGGTGTCCAATTTACCGACCAGCCGACGCCCGTGCCCACCGTGCCGGAGGAATTGCCAAAGCTCCATTTTACGGTGTGTGTCATGGTGTCGTACTGGCGATTGGTATAGATAGTTACCGCACTTCCCATAACGGCATTGCCCACCGATGGCTGCGAAGCGGTATAGAGCAGCGCCGGGCTTTCAAAACTGGTAGATTGCGTTGGGACGGCGGCTGCGGCGGTGTATCCCGATCCGGCCACCGAATAACTCACGCCGATATTTTGCCCGGCGGCCGCAGACGGCACGTCAAACACAAAATAACAGCTGCGGGGGTTGTTGGTGTTGCCGTACCAAGCGGAGGATGATGTTTTGATTTCGTGAGTTTTGGATGCCCCGGCCACCGTGACCGTAACCACGATATTATTTCCGGTACCCATCCAGCTGGTGCTGGCGTGATTGTTGATTTCGCCCGTGACGGTTACGGCTACCTGTACCACGGAATTACTGGTACGGCTGTAGCTGTAATCCGCATACCACGTCATCAGCGGCGAAATTGTGCCTTTATATTTTCCAAAAATTGCCATGTTGTTTCTCCTTTATCCGAGCCATACAAACGCAAGGCCACCGGGGACTTTTTGCAATGCCCACTGGTTGCCCGGGACGCCGGTTCCGCCGATGCTGATGCCCTCGATAAAATGTGCCTTGCGGAAAAACAGCATATTGTGCTCAATATAGGCGATCTCTTCCGAGCCATTTATAAACGAAATGCGCTCGTTGCTGTATTTGGTTTGCAGCGCAGAACCGGATTTTCCGATCAGCAATCCGTCGGCGGTAAAATCAAAGTAAGAGTAAATCAGCTCTTGAAAACTTGCCAAATCGCCGTTGATATTGACGATGGTTTCCTTCTCGTTTTCAAATTCAACGCGAAAGTTTTCGTAATCCAGTTCGATCTTCGCCCGAAGGGAATCGGTTTCGCCTTTCGTGGTGTAGGTTTCGGATACCTCAGCGCGGATGGCGGATGCGTTTTGCTCGGCTTTGGATTGGATCTGTATGTCGGTTTGCTCTTTGGTGTAGGTCTGCTCTACAACAGATTGGATGCGGTTGTTGGCCTTGTCCACCTCTAAAAGAGCGCGCTTTACTCTCTCCTTGATGCTGGCGCCTTTTTCGTAATTTATAGATTCCGCTGTTACTGGATGTACATCCACCGCCGACCGCAAGCCTCCGTCAAATTCCAGCACTTCCGCGCCAAAAAATACGATGGCTTGATTGCCCTTGGTATCTGTCAGACGGATGAGGTCGCCGGGATCATACGCCGGATCTCCGCACCAGTCCAAACTATATGGCGTTAAGACGGTGCCTTCGATTTCGGCAAACCTCTCATCGATCACATCTTCGCGGATAATATCCAAAAATGGGTTGTCGGCAATGGTCAGCGCGACCCGTCCGGCATGCGCTACGTTGTCGGCATCCTCACGGTAGATATTGTCTCCCTGCGGCAGACGCGCCAAAGTAAGGGTATTGATCGGACCGTAAGCCTTCCCAAAGGTACACTCAAAATACAAGTCCGGGTCAATGTCGGCAGGGGTACCACTCGGCAAAATGGAGCGGATGACCACCTTCCCGGCACGATCTATGGTAGCATTGCCAAAGGCGCACTCTGCGATCCTAGCCAACACCTCGCGGCACGTTTCGTCGCCGTTGAGATTGGGGGCGGTAGGGAGTGCCAAATCGGCTTGATACCACGCGCGATCGGCCAATTCCAGCCCAGCAAGCGATAGCATTTCGTCGGCGTAATCGGCTAATGATAGCGGATATTCCACGGTAATCTCGCTGATTTTGTGCTTTTCCAGCAAAAGCATAGCGTCATGGCCGGAAATTACGGCGGTTTTGGCGTCGGTGTCCAGTTCCCCGCTCTCGATGGCAAAGGGCTGGGTCGGTACCGTTTCGGCCATGCCATCGGGAGCAAAAAAAGCTTGTAGCGGCGTGCCGGAGGGCGGGATGGTCTCCACTCCGCCCAGCTCTGCCGTGATACGCGCCGATATGGCGTTGCCAAAGAGTTTTTCCGTCGTTCCGGCGCCCCGCTCCCAAGTAAGGGATACCAAGGCGCCGTCGTCGGTATAGGTTGTGTCCCCTGCGGTCAATTTGGCGCGGATGCACCGAGCCGCCGCACGCAGGGCGTTTTTGTAGTCTTGTGTAGTTGGTACCATATGTGCCCTCCTACATCTCGATAAAGCTCAGATCAAACTCCCGCATCATACTGCGGGAGAAATCCTGCGAATCTATCGTGGCAAATCCAATAGCAAGGCTCCCACGATAGACGTTGATGGTTTTTTGCTCACCGGTCTTCGGGGAGCAATAGACCACGTTGAAAACATAGGGATCTACCGCCGCCAAAAACTGCGAAATCTGCGCTTGGGTCAGGGCGCGGAATTTCGCCGTGACTTTGTCTTTGCGGGCGACGATCTCCACGCGGTTTGTCCCACGGGCGTTGCGTCCGGATTTATCCGACAGCAGCACTTCGTAGCCGATGTCGAGACCTTCCTCGATCAGCCATGAGGACACGTCAAGATTCCCAATTTTTAATACGGTCATTTTTGCTCACCTCATTCCAGCGCCAGGCTTAACTGGCCGTTTTGTTTTGTCAGCTCGTTGATGCTGTCGATAACGACTTTTCCCAGCGTATGGGTACCAACTTTGAGTATCACAGTAATCGGGCCGGAGCCGCCTCCGCTTTCCTCCCGGACAATCTGCCGGATAAGGCTTTCGGGGGCTTCCAGGTTGCGTCCAGCCTTCTGGTCACCCAACACGGCCAGGAAGGATTGGTTGGCCGGGATAACGGCACCCTGTGCAAGCTTGGGAATAACCGGAGGATTGGTGGGCACTTTCCAACCCCAATCCTGTCCAATCAGTTTTCCGATGGATTTTGCGATAGATCCAACGCCATTTATTACGCCTGCAATTGCTGAATAAAGCAGTTTCCAAAGTTGATTGAATGCCGTAATAATCAAATTTATGAAATATTTTGCGTCTGTCCAAAGGCCCTCAAATGCAATTTCAACGGCTTTTTTCAGGTATTTCCAAGCTTTTTCCCAATCTCCGGAAAAAACTCCTGTAATAAACCCAAGCAATGCAGTGAGTACTTTTACGATATTGTTCGCTTTGTCTGCAATCCACCCTACAACGTAAAAAACAGCATCCAAGATTGAATTTATTACTGCAGAGATCACGGGACCAAAAACATCTACCAAGAAGTTTGCAAGAGGAAGTAACCCGCCTTCCCATATTGCCAAAACACACTCTCCAATCGAAGTAAACATTTTAAGCAAATTTTGCCACAACTCTTTTAGATGGGCATCCCAAAGCCAATCGAAACGCTTTGCAATATTGTCGATTATTGGTTTTAGTATGGTGGCGTAGATCGAGTTCCACAGGTCACGAAGTCCTTCCCGGACTTTTTCTGTTTTTTTCAGCAGCTCGTTTCCTTTTCTGTCCCACTCATTACCAACGGCATTCATTGCGTCGGTGCCGGCTTTTTCCAAAATTTCCATTCCCGGCACCCAAATGTCCTGCACATAGCTGTTAATTTGGTCGCAGAAAAAATTAAAATCCGCTCCCAGCTCTTCCAACAGCCACGGCATGGTATCGCCGAAAATTGGGGCAAAGTTTTTGGAAAAAGAGTTTGCAACGTTGGGCGCCCACTGATCCGCAATATATTTTCCGGTCGGTTTTAGCGTGTTTTCCCAAAGGTTGGAAACTTTGGTGCCTACTTTATCAAGAACGTTGGGCACGGTTTTTTGCACTTTCTTAAACGCTCCGCTCCAACTTTCAATCGATTCGGCATAATCGGTGGAGATCTTTTTGCAGAACTCCTCCATTACTTTTTGAACTTTTTTGAGCCCTGTAATTGCTGGCTTGGTATCCGGTTCTTCTACTTTTGGGCTAACGGTAACAGCGCTTTCTGCGCTTGCAGTACCCGCTCCAGCGTTATTGCCTGCCGAAAGTATGTTCATCTCGTCAAAGCCTGCCGCTTGTCGCTTGGCGGCTTCTGTGGCAGCTTCTGTAGCAGCTGTCAGATCTTCTTCGGCAGCAGTTGCGGCTTTGATGGATTCTGCAGACTTTTCTTCTTCTCCAAAAAAGGCTTTTGTGAGGTCCGAGAACTTTTGACCGAAAGAGATCAAAATATTCATCATCTCATTGAGCAGCTTTACCGCCGGCGTAAGCACGCGGATCAAGCCGTCCCCAATCAGCGATAAAAATTCTTTCCAGCGTTCCGAAAGGATTCGGGTTTGGTTTGCCCAACTGTTGCTGGTTTTGGCAAAATCTCCGGCGGCCATGCCTAGCTTATCAGTTACGTAAGCATATCGCAAAGCTACCAGTTCCGCCTGCGACATGGCTTTCGTGGTTTTCCCAAAGCCGTTGGCCATTGCGTAAGCGTCAAGATTGGTCTGTGTCATGACGATACCGAGGCTTTTCAGCGTCTCGGTTTCGCCGGTAAATACGCTTTTTAACTTGGTATCGGCCTCTGCTTGGGTGATATTGTAAAAAGATGCAATATCGCCGGTCAATCCGGTCAAGGCTACCGCCATATCGGAGGCTTTATCCGATGCGATACCCATACCTTTGGCCATAGCCATATAGGTAGACGCCGTCTGCTTGGCCGAAAGCTTGGACATACCAAAATTTTCGATGGCGCTGTCGGCAAACTCTTCGATTTTGTAGGCCATATCGCCAAAGGCGGTATCTACGACGTTTTGTACCTCGGCAATGTTGCTGCCAAGCTCCACGGCTTGCTTGCCAAGCTTAACCAGCTCGTTTACGCCCAACGCAACACCCATTGCCAAGCCGACCTTGCCCAGCACCGATTTGAGGTTTCCGGCAAGGCCTTGCACGCCTTTGACAAAGCCTTTATTGTTTAGCGTGGTGTCGATTACCACGCGGCCATCACTTTTCAATTTTTCTCACCTCTCAAATCAGGAATTGATTTAGTAATTCCTCATCCGATGCGGTGTACTTTGTTTTTAGATCGACTGTCGCGCGGTTTTCCCGGTAAAATCGGCGCTCTTCTTCGTCCAGCGGTTTCCCCCTACGCATTTTTTCTCGGATGCCAACCACCGTAGATAGGCGCCCTTCTCCGATGCCGCCGAATAAAGCCATAAATGTCCACCAGTGCAAATACTTTACCCCGCGCACGTCATATCCGGCCACCTTGTTAATGTCGGTGACGATTAGCAGCGCGTCTTGCTCCCAATCCATCCGGCGTATGGCGGGGGAATTGTCATCCAGCTCGGCAGATCCACATCTGAGGAAATAGGCCATCTGCTCGCAAGCCTCGTTGACGTGTTCGGGCGGCAGGCTGTCGATGTCCTCCAAAAAGACTTCCAACGCCATTCCAAATCGGTGGTTGACGGAAAAATTATCGTCAGCGAGGATTTCCAGTACGTCAAAAATGTCCCGAAAGTCGGTGCAGATTGGATACTGTACGCCCTCCACCGTGATGGTGGTGGGTAAGAGCCACGTTGCCATGCTTACTTCCTCGCGTTTTTCATCATGGCGCGGCGCATTTCGCGGTTGGCTTTGATCTCTGTTACTTTGGCCTGTGCCTGATCCTTTGCGCCTTGCTCAATGATGGGGAGCAAGGCCTCGAAAAGATTGGTGATCACGTAGCCGGTTTTGGTTACAGCCAACAGGCTGACACCGCCGAGAATCTTGTCAAAATCATTTTCCGCGCCAAAAACGTAGGTCAATTCAGCTTTTACCTTTTTGTCGATGTCGGCCATTTCGGCAAATGCGATCTCCGCTGCTGAACGTTCGTCGGGCTGCTGATTTTCTACCTCTGCCAGTTTCTTTTCGTACTCTTCCGCATATTTTCCGATGTGGTCTTTTGCTTCGAAAAATCTGCGATATACGTTAGGGTCAGAGGGGTTAAAGCGCAAAACGCCGTTGTCGTTGATCTGGAATTCCTGTACACCGGAATCAAATGAGATTTTTTTCATTGTTTTAAGCTCCTTTCAAATAGAAGAAAAACCCGGAGAGAGCCTCCGGGTTAATGTGTTTTTTACGCCTGTTCGGCGCTAAAGTTGATTTTTCCGCCATCCACGGATGCGCTACCGACAGTGCGCTTTCCGCCAAAAGTGACGGTGATGGGCATTGCCACGTTAGCCGAGCCGCCCAAGGAAGTCGGCTCTACCGCGCAAGCGGAATACCGCTCAGCAAATACGGCGGTTTTGGCCGTACCGGCGTAAGCGTGGACAATGAGCATATCCATGTTGGTCAGCGCGGCGGTGTCGTGGTTTTTGATCGCTGCGTTCCAGATTTTCATCTGTGCGGCGTCGCCGCCGTCCAGCTCGCAGGGGTCAAAAGTCTGAGTGATGGTGGGGGTTTTCATTGTGGTATAGGTTTCGCCGAAAATGTCCTGCTTGGATTCCTTGCCCCAATCGTACTCGGCGGAAGAATCCTCCACGCGCTTGCCCACAGGGCTCCACACGGGCGCTTCCTCCGATCCGGTATTGAGATACAAAATCAGCAAGTTTCTCTGCACCACGGCTCCAGCCATGGTGTTAAAAGTCAAATCTGCCATTCGTTTTTCACCTCATAAAAATTTTGATATTTGATAGACAGCTGCACCATATAGGTGGCCGTGCCGTCCTTGTCTGCGTCGTACAGGGCACCGTTTTCCGCTTTGATAACCTCTCCTGTTTGGTTGACGTTGCCAAAGGTGGGAGCCAATCCGCAGACCGATTGCTCCTGCACCCAACGCTGGAAGGAGGACACCCAATCGGCATTGATGGCGGCTTCCGCATCATCCTCCGGGGACTTGGAAAAAACGTAATAAATTCCAAAATTAAGTTGGTTGGTCACGGTCACGCTTCCGCTGATCTGTTGCCGGCGAGAAATCTCTATCAAACCTCCGGGAAAAATACCGCCGTGGTTTGGGATGTGATCGGTGCTGTCCACTTGGAATTCGGCCAAAATGTCAAAATCCGGAAAGGTTTTCAGCCATTCCTTGATTTTTTCCAGTTCGTTCACGTCATCTTCCCCCTTTCAATTTCATGTAATTTTCCAGCTCTTGCGCCAATACGTCGCCTTCCGCAGCGGATAGGCGCTGATCCCAGCGAGGTCCCGCGAGAGCGTTTTTTGTGGTATCGTATTTCAGCGGGATGTCGGTAGGTTCCAAAATTGCGCCTTTACGGTACCGGAATTCCCCTTCCGCGGTCGGAAATGGCCCGTATCCTTTTTGGATCGGATGCATTACCTTACCGAAAAAAATATACTTTGCAAATGGTGTGTCGCTGATAATATAGGGCTGCCTGATATTGGTCTGGGCAATGGTGGTTTTAACAAACATTCCCGTGTCATAAGGCATATACTTTACAATGCGCCGCAAGCAATTTTGCGTATGGAACATTTGCGCATCGCCTTGCGGGTCGAGGCCTTTGTCTCTTAAAATCTTGTCTACGGGATTCATTTGCAAATACGCATAGGTTCCTTTTCCAATTCGGTATTTTTTTCCCGTCATCCCGTCACCTCGTAATGCACTACGTTACCAAGCCAATATTTTGGGTCAACCGCCGAAGCCACCACCAAACCCTGGACTTTTGCAGGGAGTAGGTTTGCCCATTCGGCGCGGGTGGCGATTTCCGCGCCTTGGCCGGGTAATATCTTATCCCCCGGAAAAACGGCTTGTGCCGCCCCTGGAACGATAAGCAAAAATGTGTTTGCCGTGCGGGTGCCGTTTTTGTCCACGCTGTAGGTGGTCTTGTAATCAAGATGCACCCCGGAAATCACCTTGCGGGTAATGTTTTCCCCGTCTTTGTGGTACACGGTGACGGTCTGATGGCACATGGCGGCGTAATTGATGGGGCAACGGTTTACGATCATCGGCCACACCCCCGGTAAATATCCAGATACAGCCCGGCGGCGCGATAGAGAGTTTTTGCTTCGGATGCTTTTTCGGCGTTGCCGGTGGCATACGTTACCGACACGCTGCCGATACTTGCGGAAGATACGGCGCCTGCCGTCCCGCTCTCGATGGATTGCAATGTCTCTGCCATGGCGCACAAGGCCATTTCCCGGGCGTTTTCGGTGGGTGCAGTTACGGTATAGACCCGCTCTAGACGGGCAAGGTAGACCCCTGCCCGCTCAATCAGCCGGGAAAATTCCTCCGGTTGTAGGAGATTGCCCCGATAGGTATCCGTGTAAAATGCGTAGTCGATCATGGCTCACTCCTCTTTCCGGTCATAAATTACGCCTTGTGGTGCAGATAGATGCCGGCCTTTTTGTTTTCGTACACGTCG
>JAEIGA010016512.1_pt1 | contig 11228 bp, 8 predicted proteins | sample 9270691 | NCBI WGS metagenome assembly JAEIGA01 (sample SAMN17057246, study PRJNA624740) | gut metagenome | biome: biome; isolation source: fecal sample | host: Bos grunniens | place: China: Xizang | collected 2019
CTGATTTATGAGGATAGATATGACCTCCGAGTTGAGGATAAGGGTGAAACTTATTGTGTAATGCTTAAAATACCAACACTTAATGGCGATAAGATGCATAGCAATTGACGATGAGCCGTTGGCTCTGCGCCAAATTTCGACCTACATCTCCAAGATACCTTTCTTGGAGTTGGTGTCAACATTTCGTAGCGCAGTCGTAGCGCAAGAGTGGCTTAAAGAGAATGAGGTAGATCTGATATTTGTGGATATCAATATGCCGGATATGACGGGTGTGGAGTTTGTTCAGGCGCTCGATGTTCGTGCAATGGTGATATTTACAACCGCCTATGCCGAGTATGCCATAGAGGGCTACAAACTGTCGGCAATAGACTATTTGTTGAAACCTTTCGGTTTACAGGATATTACACGCGCTTCTGAAAAGGCTCTCTCGCTGTACGAGCTTCTGCAATTGCAGAAGGAGCACAAGGCTGATGCGGTAGAGGATATAGTTGCAGCCGAGAATGATGACGATAGTGGTGTTATCTCGGTACACGCTGATCGCAAAACCCATATCGTGAAACTCTCAAATATTGTCTACGTGGAGAGTGCCGGCGAATATGTGCGCTTGCACCTGGTAGACGGTACCAAGTTGGTGACGCTCTTCCGATTGAAGAATATGGAGAGCTCGTTGCAGGCTTCGCAGTTTATGCGCGTACATCGCTCCTACATCATCAATCTTAACTACGTTTCGGGATACACGAAGGGACGAGTATTCCTTTCGAACGATGACTATGTACCGATTGGCGATAACTACAAAGAGCAATTTATGAATCACGTAAATAATACACAACAATAGTATGAAAAGAGTAATGATTGTGCTACTTGCCATCTTGATTGGCGTAGCAACAGCTCAGGCTGCGGAGATTACGCCTATGCGAAAGGTACGTGATATGGCAAAGGAGGCAAAGATCTTGGTGGTGGAGCAGGATCTCCTTATCGAGGGCTTTGTGGTGAGTAAGCCGGGTGGCGCAAACAATGATCAGAATGCTCAGATTCATTATGCTTCATTGAAGAACTACGACCTCTCTACGGTCTATGTCGAATCTCTCACAGCAGATGTTGGTTTCAGACTCAGACTATCGAATAGACCCGCAGTAAAGCAGTTTCCTCGCTATGCGAGAGTCGTTTTGTCGCTTAAAGGTGCTACGTTGTACTATGCGGAGCCTTGCTCGGTTACGATAGAGGATATAGACGAAAAAAATATTGTGCGTATAGAGCAATGTGCGGAGAGTGATTTGCCACGCAAGGAGAAGTATATTGGTGAATTGTGCGACGACGATATCTTCACCTATGTTACACTCAAAGATTGCGAAATAGTCTTTAAGGATGGCTCGTTCTCAAATGTCTATGAGCGATATGTGCAGGCTACTCCTACAAATAAAGGTGTAAAGCCAAATAAGTCTATGGATGGTTGGGCAATGCTTCTATGCGACAAGAATGGATCAGCTATATATGCTATGGTCAACACGCTTTGTCGTTGGCGTAGAGATGGTCGAGGTGTTCCTCGCGGTGCCGGCGATATGCGAGGCGTTGTATCCTATCAGACGAACGAACGCTATGGCGGAGATGTCTTTGGTCGTTATGTATTGCGACCAATGGACCGCGAGGATTATGCGATGTCGTGGGGAAGAGAATCTTCGTGCTACAAGAGTATTGCAGAGTGGCAGTGGAACGACAATAATAAGAACTTTGCTACTGAGTATGGTGAGATGGATGTGATTACTACCGAGCGCATAGTTGCCGATGAAGGTAAGGGCACGTTGCGTGTAGTGGCAAGCGCAGAGGCTATCCGTGGACGTGATACCAACAATCCGCGTGTTGATGCAGGAAAGGTTGAGGGTACAATCGGCTTTGGCGGTTTTGTTCGCTACGGTGCACTCTCGATTAAGACTGAGGCTCGTAATTGGTGGGATTGGAAGAACGATTGTGGCAAGGGCGTTGAGGTGCAGTTCTCTACAAAGGGCCTTTCGGGCGAGAGATTGCTCTTTGGATTTACATTTGCAGCTGGCGAGGTCTCGGCAAAGTCGTCTTATGGTCATCCGGTATTTTGGAATGTGGAATATTCGACTAATGGCAAGACGTGGATAGCAGTCGAGGGTAGCAAGCCTAAGAAGTTGCGCTCGTTGCCATGGCATTGGTCGCAGGATGTTCACGGTGTTCATTACGATAGCATTTTGGCGGGAGCCGGCTATACGGAACATATGGTAGTGCTGCCAAAGAGCCTTTTTGGCAAGTCGAAGGTCTATGTTCGTGTGGTTCCCGTAGCTAAAAACACTGCTACATTGGGCTATGATTATGCCGAGAATGGAGCTTTGCGTCACAACTCTATGGAACAGACTGTTGTGAATTTTGGTTCATTTGTAGTTCGATATAACTAATTAAGTAAGACTGTTATGAAGAAATTTACGATACTTTTGGCTCTAATGGTCGCTACAATAGCAACCAACGCGAATGAGAGCTATTTAAAGGTTGAAATCAACCGATCTCCCGATGCCAAGACCTATGCAGTAGAGAGTCTTAAATATACTCAAATTACAGCACTTGAAACCACGGTAAAGGGTCGCTTGTGGGCCTCTGTTTTGTGTGGCGGCGATAGCGGCGAGGGCTTCCTTATGTTGGCATATAGCGATTCGAAGGGTAAGTCGTGGACCGAGCCCCAGATTGCTCTTGATGCACGTGAAAATAGGTTATCAGTGCGAAATGGCATACTTTGGCGCTCTCCAAAAGGTGAGTTGTGGCTCTTCTATGCTGTGTTCGACGGATACTATGATGGTCGTGGCTCGATGTGGGCAATCTCTTGCAACAACCCCGACGAGGCAAAACCAACGTGGAGCACTCCTAAATATTTGGGCGTAGGCATTCCGACTGGTTGCCCAATCGTGAATGATAGGGGAGAGTGGGTTATGCCTGTTGCTCTATGGGGCAGGGATATGCTAGGTTATAGCAAGACTCCGTATATTGCAAATAAGTGGGAGAAGCCGCAGTTCGACTCGCCATATATCAACAAGTACAAGGAGCTCGACCCAAAGCGTGGTGCGGGAGTCTATATCTCTACTGACGAGGGCGCATCGTGGAGCGAAAACCTCGGTGTTGTAAAGTGTGCACAGGAGTTGGTGAATGCGAGATTGAATAATCCGAAAATCTTCTGTGGCGCAGACGGCTCTATGTATATGGTGTTGCGTACGTCGGGAACAGCGTGGACCTACGCCTCTACTTCGAAGGATGGAAAGTTGTGGTCCGAGCCATCTCGTTTTGTTGCGGCTCCCGACCAGAATTTTGCTATCAAGCGCCTTGTTGATGGTCGTTTGCTGATGGTGCGAAATGGTCGTTTCGACCAAAATCTATATTGGTATCCGGAAGGAATGTACGCATACCTTTCGGAGGATTGGGGTGCGACGTGGTATGGTGGTTTGCGTCTTGCAACAGATCTCACTACTCTCAATCCTACTATTGCAGAGGATGCAAACGGAACAATCTACATCTCTACACATAGCGAGTCGGATGGAAAGATTGTAAATACTCTCTTTACAACATCGGTTGCCGAGATTGATGAGGCCACTGCAAATTACGAGAACATTCCAAAGAGTAGTCGTGTAGTACTTACGGGTGCAGGCGATTCGTCGAGCGCTGCCGAGGAGTTGAAGGCGCTAACGGCTCCAAAGAACGATTGGGCATCGGAGACACTTCGACTAGCTACCTACAACATCCAATATCCTGTTGCTGGTTGGCCGGAACAACGTATCGAGCCGCTTATTGCACTGCTTGAAGAGTATAATTTCGATATATTTGGTGCACAAGAGCCCTATCTCCATCAGATTGAACTGATGATGGAGTATATAGGCAAGGATTACGACTGGATTGGAAGAAATGTTACGGGTGACAATACCGACCGTAACCACCACTTTAATCCTATATTCTACCGCCGCGATCGTTTGGAGTTGCTCGATTGGGATACCGTATGGCTCTCAGATGCAATCGGTAAGCCGGGATATGGAGCGCGTTCTACACGCCTCTTCATTTGGGCTAAGTTCCGCGACAAGAAGACAAATAAGATATTCTATCACTTCAACGGACACTTCGATCACCGCGGATACGAGGCAAAGACTGTCGCTTCACATATCGTTCTTGATATGATTAGGCGTGTGTCGAAGGGTATGCCGGCCTTCGTTACTGCCGACTTTAATTCGGATCAAAAGAGCCTTCCTTATCGCGTGTTGCAGGATTCTCCGCTCCTCGAAAATACGATGTTGGTGGCCGAAAAAGCGAAGAATGCCGACTTGCGTTCGCATACGAACTACACTTCTGCGTACACATTGCCGGCCGATGGTCGACATATCGACCACGTATTTCATACTCCAAACTCTATTCGTATTAAGTATTGGGAGTTGATAGTTAAAGACTATAACGGAAAGTTTGGATCGGACCATCTTCCTATTTTTGTAGATTGTATTATTGGAAACTAATATGAAGAGAGGATTGCTGGCTTTGTCGCCGATTGTTGTACTCTTGGCTACTTACTTGTTGATGTCGCTTGCCTCAGGCGATTTCTACCGTATATCCATCTCGGTAGCGTTCGTGATAGCGGCAATCTATGCAGTTGCGGCAATGAGGATGGTTAGCCGTTCATTGCAGGAGCGTGTAGCAATATTCTCGGAGGGTGCATCAGACAAAAATATCCTCTATATGATATGGATATTTATCTTGGCCGGAATATTTGCCTCTACTGCAAAATCTATGGGCGCAGTGGATGCTACCGTACACTTTACAATGCGATTTGTTCCTATCGAATTTCTGCCGGCAGGCATCTTTATTGCGGCCTGCTTTGTGTCGTTATCGATAGGCACTTCGGTTGGAACTATTGTGGCTCTCACACCCGTTGTCACAGGTTTGGCTGAGCAGTTGGGTGCAGATGCAGCGCAAATGGTGGCCATTGTCGTTGGCGGAGCATTCTTTGGTGACAACTTATCGTTTATCTCCGATACAACTATTGCTGCCACGATGACGCAGGGGTGCAAGATGAAGGATAAATTCCGCACCAATCTGATGATTGTGTTGCCCGCCGCAATTTTTGCGTTGGGACTATACCTCTTTCTCGGCTTATCGAACGATGCCGATACTGTCGATGTGTCGAATGGTGCCGAGTGGTATAAGACCATTCCATACCTATTGGTGTTGGTGTGCGCTATTGCCGGAGTAGATGTGTTGTTGGTACTCGTCTTAGGCATTGTGGCAACATTGCTGATAGGTCTAACTTGTGGCTCATTGGCCTGCGTATCGTTTTGCGAAGAGTCGGGTAGGGGTGTAATCTCAATGGGCGAATTGATTATCATTACCCTTATGGCCGGCGGATTGATGAATATGGTGAAGCAGGGTGGAGGTTTCGACTTTATAACACGTGCTATAACAAATCGTATTTCGGGCAAAAGAGGTGCCGAGTTCGCCATTGCAGGTTTGACCGCTCTGACAGATGTCTGCACGGCCAATAATACTATTGCTATTATTACGGTTGGCCCTATTGCTCGCGATTTGTCGCAGCGATATGGCGTTTCACCGCGCAAAAGCGCCAGCATTATGGATACAGCATCGTGTTTTGCTCAGGGGCTTTTGCCATATGGCGCACAGTTGCTTATGGCGAGTGGATTGTCCTCCATATCACCAATTGAGATTATTTCTCACCTATACTATCCGATGGCCATAGGAGTTATACTCCTTCTGTCGATTATTTTCCAGTTTCCACGAATTAATAAATAGAATAAGATGAACAGAGTATTTACATTGGCATTGACACTGCTTGCGATGCTATTTGTGGCGTGTGAGCCACGATTTGTCTTTCCCGGAGAGGATGATATGGGTGGGGGCTCAGAGCAACCAACGCCAACACCCGACCCGCAACCCGATCCAAAGCCTGAGCCAGAGCCGGAACCGGAACCCGTGCAGGTTACTGCAACTTTGACATATTCGGAGTGCTCCGGCATATTGGAAAAGTCGTACGGCAAGCCAAAGAGCTACACTAATAGCTATGGAACGTGGACAATTTGTGTCTACGATAACTCGAATGCCTTGCAGATCAATTCGGGTAAGGTGGCCTATATCGGCACGCCAAAGTTCGAAGGTGATATAACCAAAATTACACTCAACTTTGCCGAGAGCTATTCGGGTGATATATATCTTTGCACCGCTTCGGGTACAACATCTGTATCGGGACAATTTGAGTCGTTTAGTTGTGGAGGTATGGCGCAGGAGTATACACTCACATCGAAGGGCTATAAGTCGTTGTACATTCGTTCGTCGAAGTGTGCGCGTATTACAAGCATAAAAATCGTAGCCGGAGGCTCTGCTGGTGGAGGTGGAACAACACCAACGCCAGACCCAACGCCAGACCCTGATCCGACGCCAGACCCAACTCCGGATCCCGATCCAACACCTGACCCAACACCAGGTGCAAATCCAAGTACCTATGCCTACGATTGGGCAGAGTTGCCGGTGATGGTCGATTCGAATAAAGATGGTATATTAGACAATAATACTTCGCTCTATTATGCTCATCATCTTTGCGCCGGTAGCGAGAAAAATGCACAGCGCAATGGCTCGGCACGCAATTATACGGTATGTTACAGCTCTACACATCATTGCCCATTGTGGGTTGCGGCACCTCGTCATAGCTCATACGAGGTGAAGAATACAAACCGCACCGATGCTTATGGCAAAGATCCTAAGATTCCAAGTGGTATTCAGTATAGTAGCAAGAGTACGGGAGGCGGTTGCAATAAGGGACATATGCTCGGCTCGGCAGAACGCTTGTGTAGTGCTGCAACCAATCGTCAGGTGTTCTACTATACCAATATTGCACCTCAGTACTCCGATACATTTAATACGGGAGGTGGCGCGTGGAATAACCTCGAAGGTCACGTAGATGGCCTTGTATGTAGCGATACTTTGTATGTGGTTATTGGTTGCTATTTCGAAAATTTCTCGAAGAACGGTGTTTCGGCTTCGCCAAAGACAATTTCGTTTGGAGGTCGTAGCGATGTGTCGTGTCCTACCATGTTCTACTATGCTTTGTTGCGCACAAAGAAGGGAAATACGGGCAAACGAGTGCAAGATTGTGCGGCAAGCGAGTTGCAGTGTGCAGCTTTCACTATTTGTCATAAGATGGCTAAGGGCCACACTCCTGAGGCTGGTGATATGATGTCGATTTCGGAGTTGGAGAAGCTTACAGGCGTAACATATTTCCCGAACGTTCCGAATGCACCAAAGTCGACATATAACGCCTCGGATTGGTTGTAAAAATACGCTGAAATGAAAAAGTCTATTTTTATCTCTCTATTTATTGCAATCTTTGTTGCAATCTCCTGCTCCACTCCTAATCCTAAGCGTGCGGATGCGCCCGAAAGAGTGGGGTGGCTGAATAATGGGTACGGAGATGAAGGTAGACCACGAGAGTGGGACATCGAGAATGCTCCTCCACTTTATGGTGATGTAGATAGTGTCACAATCTATATCTATCATCGCAGTCTCTCGAATTCGGGAATTGATACGATTAGCCCGTCAAGAGTTTTTGTGTATCATTTCAACGATAGGGGTGATGTGGCGAAGAGAGAGCATTATAGCGATGATAGTTATATGCCATATAAATCGCAGCAATTTATATACGATACCGAAGGTCGGTTGGCCGAGATGATTGAGATGCAAAAATCATCGGAAGCAGAGGATTGGTGGAAAACGACCTACAAACACAATTCGAAAGGGCTATTGGTAGAGGCCTCTACTACCTATAAATCGGATGCTGAGTTAGGCGATGTTTGGCATTACGAGTATGATGGTAATGGCAATAAGATTCACGCAATACTCCTGGATAGTGGCGATTTGGCGCTGTGGGAGACATTTTGGAAATACGATGCAAATGGTAGAGTGATTGAGGAGTCCCGCTACAATTACGAGGATGCGGCTTATGCCGGTGTGTCTCGCTACAAGTATAACGCCGAGGGTGTTTTGGTAGAGGAGGAGTATTTTTCACACGGCTACGAAGAAGAGACGAAGACAATAGTTCTATATAGCTATGATGCACAAGGAAATATTGTCAAAGAGTCGTTGATTACTCCTCAGTGCGAGTTTGCGACATACTCCTATAAGTATGATGAGAATGGCCGTATGTCCGAAACTCTCTATCGTGAAAGTGATGGCTCGTTCGAGAAAAAGATATGTCGTAAGTATGACTCTATGGGGAATGTGGTCGAAGAGGTTGAGTCCGAAAATAATAGACAGCTTACCTCTATTACCAAATATAATATCGTCTATCGCTAATAGTCTGAGTTTAGATAATAGAAAAACCGAGTGCTTTTTGCGCTCGGTTTTTCTATTGTGTTGATGCTTTGAACTACTTCTGCACCTCGGTTTTAACAACCTTTACCTTGATGCTCTCGAAAGCCTTGGTAAGACCCTCAACAGAGTTCTTTGCCTCGTCGAACTTTACGGTGACGGTCTTGGTCGGTACATCTACCTGAACATCCTTAATACCCTTCTCGTAAGGGATGGTGTTGAGTACCTTCTGAGCGCAGTGGTGGCAATCCAAATCGGTTGTAAATACCACGGTTGCAATCTTCTTCTCAGCCTTTGGAGCTGCGGTTGCTACGCCTGCAACCATTGCAAGCATAGCCAAAATCATCATAATCTTTTTCATAGAATCTATGTTTTGTTTAGTTTTTTGTTTAGTAAAGGTTGAATCTTACGCCTACATATACCTTTGCTCCCATAAGTGGACCCCAGATGAGCGAGGAGTTGAAAGCGTAGTCATAAGGGTTGTCGCCCGATATAATAGGGTTCTTTTGCTTGAAGTTGAGAATATTCTCGCATCCGGCGTAAATCTCCCACTTCTTGATACGACGTGATACCTGAGCAAAGAGCATAGGGTATACCGGCGAGAGGGTAGAGTCCTTCAAATCGCCTGTCTGTGTCGGTATGCGTGCAGGACCATTCAACTGCGCTGTGAGGTCGAATGTCCATTTGCGCATATTGGTTGCGTACTGCAAGTTAATCAACGCCTTGTAGCGGCTTACGAGTGGTCGCTCAACCATTGTAGGTGTCCCGTGGTTGTTGATGGTGTAGCGACTGTCCGTGTAGCGGAAAGTTGCGAATATATCAAATCGCTTTATTGGTGTCCAAGTGAGGTCAATCTGCGCGGTGTGGGTGCGTGACATACCATTGCTATTATATACATCAATAGTCCACGGAGATCCCTCCTGATCAACTACTACGGTGTTGAATATGCGGGTGTAGAAGTAATCTACACTGATGGTCATATCGCCAGGAGCAAATGTCGTAATGCTCTGCGAAAGCGAACCTCCAGCCGTCAGGGCCTGCTCCATACGATCGAGGTGGCTATCTATATTGATAATGCGTCCAGTAGCCATAATACCGATGTTGTCGGTTACGATATCGGTTGGGCGGTGTCCTAAACCTGCCGAAGCTCGCAATATGGTTGTAGGAGTGATGTTCCACTTCACGTGAGCACGCGGTGTGATGAGGTGCTTCTTGAAGTAGAATGCATAGTCGTAACGCAATCCTGCCACCACCGATAACTTGTTTTTGAGGTTATAGGTGTACTCGGTGTATGCACCAACCTCGCTCTCGTTGCGGCGTGGAATGAGCAGATTTTGACCGTTGTCTATTGCCGAAACCCAGTCTGCAAGGTGCTCATTAACCCAGCGCGAAGATGCGCTTATTCCGCTATTGAGCGATGAGCGTGGAGTGAAATAGTGAGCATACATCGCATTGGCAGTCGTCATATGTTGACCACCGCGATACTCCTTGTCCGCACCGAAGTAGGCATCCTCGTTAAAGTAGTCGTAGTCTACAACAAAAGCGATGTTCGAACGAAACTCTTCGTTGTTTTCATTGTCGAATACTGCTTCGCCTACTGGCTTACCAAGCTTGAAATAGGCGTTGACCTCCTGATTCTTCACCTCCGAGCCATAAATATTCTCGTCGTGCCAATTGTTGCGCCACGACTTGTCGTTGTGGAAGTAAGAGTCGTTGTGCATCTTGGTATTGTAGCCCATCTGACCGCCTATACGGTGGTCGTAGAGATACTTTGCTCCCCAGCGTACCTGCATACCATTCTCAGCCTGATAGAGCCAACGATTGGCGATTGATGCAGTACGAGCAAGCGGCGTGTCGCGGTAGCCATCTTTGTTGCTATCGTGCTCCATCGTGCCGTATGCTCCGTGAGCTAGAATGACAGTCGAAAGGCGCTTGTCCTTCGAAACAGGCATTGCCGACGATAGGTTGATCTCAGGTTTGAGGTGGGTGTCGAGGTAGACGTTCAGGAATAGTCGCTCCTCGTCTGTCGGCTTGCGGTGTTCAAGGTTAATCTGTCCTGTGATAGCCTCGTGACCGGCAGTAACCGACGAAATACCCTTCGATACCTGGATTGACGAGAGCCACATACCTGGTGTGTAGGAGAGGCCATAAGGTGCGCTGATACCACGCATTATGGTGCGATTTTCGTCGAGTATTTGAGTGTAGGTGCCAGCCAATCCGAGCATCTTGATCTGTCGTGCACCTGAAATGGCGTCGCTGAAACCTACGGTTACCGATGCGGAGTTTTCGAAGCTCTCTGCAAGGCTGCAACAAGCCATTTTGCAAAGTCCCGCAAAGGATATATTTTCGCTTTTGAGAATTCCGTCCTGACGAATGTAGTTGCCGAGTGAGCCCTCTATAACTACGGCCTCAACCTCCACACCCTCGCTCAAACGAAACATCACTTCGCGACACTTTTGCTCTACGCGAATGGTGTCGTTGGTGTAGCCGAGGAATGAAGCTACAAGGTTAGGGTTGTCCTTAACGCGATAGAGTGAGAAATTTCCCTCCAAGTCGGTGGCAACGCCGATTGAGGTGTCGGCCCAGTATACCGATGCTCCTGGAATCGCCTTGCCCTGAGTGTCAACCACTTTGCCAATGACGTTTTGTGCCGACACGATAGTTGTGCCGAGCGCAAACGATACTAAAATTATGAGTAGTTTTTTCATTTCTATTATTTGTTGTTAGTCATAATTGCCTTGTTGTCAAGCCTTTGGCTCGACTGCTTGTAGGAACTATGCAACAACGGGCGGGGCGCGCATGCCACACCTAGATAGAGCGGGCGGCGAAGGTAGTGGAACATTACGTTCGTAGAGATATGGGATGCGATA
>JAEIGA010016513.1_pt1 | contig 11228 bp, 6 predicted proteins | sample 9270691 | NCBI WGS metagenome assembly JAEIGA01 (sample SAMN17057246, study PRJNA624740) | gut metagenome | biome: biome; isolation source: fecal sample | host: Bos grunniens | place: China: Xizang | collected 2019
AACGAGACTTACACATTCGGTCGTGAGGCTGCTGCTCCCGTTGCTGAGGAGGCTAAGCCTAAGACACGTCGTTCTCGCAAGAAGGCTACTGAGACTTCTGAGGAGGGTGCAGAGAAGAAGACTGCAAAGAAGGCTGCTCCTAAGGCAACTGCAGCAAAGGCTTCTGCTGCTAAGGGTGCTAAGAAGACTAACGTTGGTAAGAAGATGTAATTCTACCTTTAGCACATATTTGAGAACCGCAAATGGATATCCGTTTGCGGTTCTTTGTTTATATATGTTTGATATGTAGTTTTTATTGCAGATTTTTTCATATCTTTGTGGCAGAGTGAAAAATAATAATTACTATGAGAAATTTCCTATTCTATTTGTTTGCAGTACTCGCCTTTGCTTTTGTGTCATGTGAGATGCCAGAAGGGCCTGTAGATGATCTGCCTGATGATCCTAATACTGAGCAGCCTGGTGGTTCAGAAGATGAGGATAATGGCTCAGACAAGCCTGGTGATGATGAGGGTGATAAGCCTGGTGATGATGAGGGTGACAAGCCTGGTGATGAGGAGGGAGATAAGCCCAGCGATGAAGAGGGTGACAAGCCTGGTGATGAGGAGGGAGATAAACCCAGCGATGAGGAGGGTGACAAGCCCGGCGATGAGGATCCTGCCGAAGTTGTGTTCGAGCTGCAGACACCATCAAAAGTGGATATTGTGGCAGCAGGTGGTGACTACACCATTGAGTACTCATTGACCGGCGTTTCGGAGGATGTAGCTATCGAGGTAGAGGTTGTGAATAAGGATATGATCTCTCGCGTGGATAGCTCGTTGATGGGGTATGTAGATCTCTTCTTCGAGGTCAACACCTCGGAGGCTAAGCGCGATTGTGCTGTGTTACTTAAGTATGAGGACAAGACGTTAATCGTACTATTTGAGCAGGCCGGTGCTGTTCAAGAGGATGATACTCCCGATCCAGAAGATGTTATCAAGGTGGAGATTGAGGCAAAGAGCCTTGTTGGCAACTACTATGGTGATAAGCTTGCTGATGGCTTGGGACACTATTGGCTAATCTTCTCGGAGGAGGCCTTTGTTAATGGCGCCGTTGCCCCCAATACCAACCACTTCCGCTTAGATATCCTCGGTCCTATGGCTAAGGATAACAGTAATGTCGTCATACCTGATGGCGTCTACAAATTTGACTCATATAATAGCCTTAAGGAGTATACCATCCTTAATATGGATAATACGGACTATACTTGGGTTGATGAGTATGGCGAGGGTTGGGCGTATAAGTTCTATGATGCTGTCCTTACAGTTAGTGGCAATCACTTTGAACTTGTTGCATCGGTAGAGGATAAAGAGTATCACGTGACCTATGATGGTGACTACGAGATTGCCTATTCAACAATTACAGATTATGTGTCAAGTCTTACTCGAGATGCAGTTATTGATGTTTCAAACTGCTCTGTTTCAGTAAGTAGCTATGGTGACTACTGGAATTGCGGCTATAATAACTGGAGCATAGAGTTTGTTTGCAATGATGGCATGATGTATGGCACATATCTCGTAATCGATTTTTTGAATAGTTCAACTACAGACTTCACTGGCACTTACGTAGCTTCTGGTTTCTCTGCCGAGGACCCCACTAAGCCCGATTTCCGTAGCGGAGTCTTTATTCCAGGCTTCCGAGTAGCCGATGATGCAGACTTGTTACTCGGTTCGTTGTATATGGTTTATAAGGATGGCCTTTGCGTATCTCAGGCGCCACTCTATACAGGAAGTGTCGATATCAAATACAATTATGATCGCACATACACTATCAAGATTGATGCTTATGATGATGCGCCTCGCCCCAATAAGTTGACTCTGAACTGGACAGGTGTGTTGTAAGTAAGTTGAAACAGTATACTTATATGAGAGTTCCCTATTGACGATTTGTTGATAGGGGACTCTCGCTTTTTGTATGTTGCCTATTGTGCGTGAGGCTCTTTTTATTTCATAAAAAAAGCAAAACATTTTGCATAGTGATAAAAATATTATACTTTTGTATATTGTATGGTGTTCTCTTTTTTTTGAGGGTCACAAGTCTGGATGCTCAGACACACATTAATAGGTGAGAATAATTCTAATAATAACTTTATACCTAACTAAAACTATGAAAAAAATTAATTGGTTAATGATGCTCATGATGGCATGTGTAATGTCATTTGTTGCATGTACAGAGCCCGATCAGCCCAATGAGCCTACACCTCCTACGCCCGAAGGTCTCACTTTCGATGTGCAGATTGGAGATGTAACTTCATCATCTATTGAGTTTGTTGTTACTCCTTCAGACCTTGAGGCTGAGTATCTATGTGTGCTCTACAATGCAGAGATCGTTGAGGATTTTACACTTGACAAGTATCTCGTTGCCACACTCTATCAGGACCTCGAGGCTGAGGCACGTGAGATGGGTATGACATTTGAGGAGTATGTTGCAGAGCTTACCGATAAGGGTATCCTCGAGGATACATACTCACCCCTCTCTCCCGCAACAGACTACTACTTGATAGTTTTTGGTGTTGATCCTAATAATGGTTATGAGGCTAATACAGAGGTGTCTAAGACTAAGGTCTCTACACTCGAGATTGTTAAGGTTGACGTGACATTCGATGTTCAGACCACTGTTGATGAGAACACTGCTTATTTCAATGTTAAGCCATCGGACAATGAGGTGTACTGGTACTTCAACACATTGCCTACATCGACATATCAGGCCTATACAGATCCCGAGGGTGCATACCGCATGACTGACGATGACTTGATTCTATACTCTCTTCAGATGCAGATTCAGTCGCTCCAGCAGGCAGGCTACGGCTCAGATAAAATTATGGCAGCGCTCTTCCACAAGGGTGAGTTGAAGCTCGAGGCTAAGGGCCTTGTTGCATACACCGACTATACAAACATCGTCGCAGCATTCGATATCACATCTGACGGTCTTGTGAACCTTATCTCTGATGTGCAGAAGTTTACATACAAGACTGGTGCTGCTAAGCGCTCGGATATGACCTTCGAGATCACCGTATCAGATATCGAGCCTATGCGTGCCGCTATCAAGGTTGTTCCTTCAAATAATAAGGAGACATTCTGCTGGTTGTGCCTCCCATGGGATGGTAAGCAGACAGCCGAGGAGGTGATGAATGATGTCGTTAAGTCATATGGCGGTCCTATGAATGGTGGTGCTATGCTCTACTCTGGTGTTCAGGACTATACAGGTGGCCCAGGCAGCCCATACAAGATGTCACTATCATCTCCTGATACTGACTACTACGTAATCGCATTTGGTTACGCTGGAGGCATCACTACAGATCCTGTGATGAAGACATTCCGCACTTTGCCTGCTCCTGATGCTACTGAGACAGAGTTTACAATGACAGCAAAGTCTATCTCACCATACGACTTTAAGTTCGTCATCTCTGCATCACACGGTACAACATACTACATCCCTGGCGTATGCCTTCAGTCAGAGTGGAATGAGACTAAGGTTGTTGAGGAGATCAACGCAGCACTCCTTGAGGGTTGGGAGGCATGGAAGTCTCAGAATGGCGATAACTTGGGTAACTACCTAAGTAATTCATGTTATAGAGGCGATTACGAACTTACAGCAAGTGGTCTTGAGCCCGAGTTGGAGTTCATGGGTTATGTCCTCGCTATCGACTATAAGACTGGTAAGGTGGCAAAGGTTCATGCGTTTGAGCACCTCGCAACTACTAAGCCTCAGGGTAGCGTAGAGCCTACTGTAGAGCTTGTTGGCTACTACTCTGGTAAGGAGGAGAATGGTACTATCTTTGGCGATGCGGAGTATACAGCAAAGTCTGCAATCATCGTTGTTAAGTACGGCAACCTTGATGGTGCACGTTCACTCTTTGCTGCACTGCTCGGTGATAACCTCACAAACTTGAACAACTACTCACACAGCCAGCTTTGGACTGATGCAAGCCAGTATTGGGATGCTGTAACCATCGCTCAGCCATATGCATTCTATGTGGCAGATTGGGATTACGAGCAGACAGCTCTTGCATACTGTGTAGACAAGCAGGGTAACCCTGGTGGCATCGGACGCCTTTATACATGTCCTACAGCCGAGAATAAGGGTGATATCGAGGAGCTTCGTAAGCTTGTTAACGAGCTTAACGCTGCGCAGAAGAGCCACTTCTCAGTACCTGCGTCAATCGTTGTAAATGAGAACGATGGCCTCACTCTTTCAGCTGTGAAGATCGCATCTGAGGTAAGTGCAGCTGCTGTTGAGGCTGTGACACCCGAGGCTGTTGTTGAGACTTCATCGGCTGTTAGCAACGAGGTTGTAGCAATGGGTAATTATATTCGTCCCTTCTACATCTAATTTGTAGTTATAAGTAGCATATTAGTCGCTACATCAAGAGAGCAGATGGGCTGTGCTTAACATGCATGGCCCATTTGCTTTATTGCTTCAATCGTGACTCTGTTTATGTGTGAGGATAAACACCCACAGGCTACTTAAAAAAGTAGCTCAAAATTTGGTGAAACCGCCAAAAAAATATACTTTTGTATTGGAGAATAGTTGCTTTGTCTGAACGGATATTTTCTCGCGCGCGAGTGTATGCGTTATGATGCGGGAAAGTATAGAGATAATTCGCTGATAGAAAACAATTTACAAACTAAATAACTACAAATCTATGAAAAAACTTAATTGGTTAATGGCTGCGATGATGGTCGCTGTACTATCGTTGGTGGCATGTCAGGATGATCCAACCGATAATCCTACACCTCCAAACAATGATGATCCTACGCCTCCTACAACTGAGCTTACATTTGAAGCCTCTGTTGAAGGCGTAACACGTACATCTGCCTTTATTAACGTACTTCCCTCAGACCTTGAGGCTGATTACTTGTTGGTAGTCTATGGTGCTGCTGCTGTAGAGCAGTGTGCTACAGATGCAGAGATCATCGCTAAGATCTATGGTGAGCTTGCGACCTATGCTGAGTCTACCGGCAAGAGCTTCGCAGAGTATATGTCAGAGGCTGTGAAGCGTGGTGAAGTTAAGAACCACGAGGTTGGCGGTCTTGTACAGAACACTAACTACTACCTTTTGGTGTTTGGTGTTGACGCTGAGGCAGAGTATGCTGCAACCACTGAGATCACAATGAAGAAGTTTAAGACTGAGGATGTTCAGCAGTCTTCATGCACTTTCTCTCTTAAGTATAGTGTAAATCAGACAACAGCATCTATTAGTGTGACTCCTTCGGATGATAAGCAGAAGTGGCATCTTGTGAATGTGGCTGTTCCTGAGCTCCAGAAGTATACAAGCAAGGAGGGTGAGTATGGTTGGACATTGGAGGAGTTCTTCCAGAACCACTTTAATACAGAGATTGAGACTCTCGAGGGTGAGGGTATGAGCTATTTGGATATCTCTACAAAGCTTGTTCACACTGGTTACAGAACACTTAATGCTTCGGGTCTTCAGGCTAAGTCTAACTACTCTGCACTTGTGGCAGGTGTTTCATACGACGAGCAGGGCGTTGCTTTGGTTACAAACGTAACGGAGGTGCGCTACTACACTGGTGAGGCGGCAACCAGCAACCTTACATTCGATGTTCAGGTTGCAGATGTAGAGAACTACTCTGCTGATATCAAGATTACACCTTCTGATCTCAACGCCGAGTACTACTACTATGTTAGCTACATCGATAGCCCTAAGAAGAGCATGAAGCCTGCGGATATCGCTAACGATGCTATTACTAACTATATCTACTACTGGGATAACAACGAGCTTAAGCGTCGCGAGCCAGTGAAGGGTGTTGTCGATTTGAAGGACTTTGCTCTCGATATTGCCGAGACAGAGTACTACGTTGTGGCATTCAGCTTCGAGGCTAACCCCAACTATGGTAAGATTGTCAATGAGGAGACTAATGAGTATGATTCTAACCCAGGTACTATCACTTCGGTTCCTGTATACGTATCGTTCAAGACTCTCAACCATGGCGATCCTATGGCTGTAGAGTTCAAGTTTAGCGCTTCTGATGTAGGTCCTTACGACCTCAACCTTGAGATTAAGTCGAGTGATTCTTCAGTATTCTATCAGCCCGGTCTTGCTTATGCAGAGGGCTTCGATCCCGAGGCTGCAATGGCGGCATCTGCAGGCAGCCTTGCACAGATTATGCAGATGTGTATGGAGGGTCAGAGCCCATGTCTTACATTCCAGGAGGCATTCGATAAGTTGAAGAAGCAGGGCTATCCCTATCGTAACGGTGATGCTAAGTTCTATATCGCAAACCTTGCTCCTGAGAAGGAGATCATTGGCTATGTATTGGCTATCGATATGAAGACTGGTAAGTTTGCGAAGTGCTACTACAGCGATGTCATCGCTAAAACAACCTCTAAGGGCACTATAACTCCTACTGTTGAGGTGCTCGGTATCTTCAATGGTGATGAGGAGAATGGTACAATCTTTGGTGATGCAAGCCGCACTGCTGGTAAGCCTATCGTTGCTGTTACCCACAAGAATGTTGAGGGTGCGTCGGCTCTCTACACAGTACTTACTGAGGACTCTTTCATCGATGTAAATTCTTACTCAGACAACTATATTATCGCTGACTTCCGTGGCTACTGGAACGAGGTTGATAGCATATCTGTGCCATACTACTTCTTCTTGGCTAAGTGGGATCTTGAGCAGACTATTGTATCTTATGCTCAGGATGCAAATGGTCATGAGGGTGGCGTATCGCGTTTGGCAGTTACACCAGTTGAGTACAACGACGATCTCAGCGTGCTTAAGGGCTATGTTGACGCTGTTAACAATGCAACAGCTGTTCCTCAGTCGCTTGTAGTGTCTGAGCCTACTGCAGAGCCTACTATTGAGTGCATCTGGAGCCAGGAGGTAGAGCCTATCAGTGGCTTCGAGGTTATTTACCACGAGGTAGACTTCGATGTAGCGACTGTTGATAGCGACCTTGTTGAGGTTAAGGTTGTTAAGAGCTTCGCATTCTAATAATTAATGTATAAGATGGGTTGCGGAACTATACTGCTAAAGAATAGTTCCGTAGCCTTTTAAAAAAAGACAATGAAAATGAAAAATCGTCTATTTACTTTGTGGGGCGTTGTTGCAGCTCTCGTATTGGGAGTAGCATGTGAGCAGCCTGATGTTCCCGTTGAGCCACAGCCAGATGAGGCACTCTTCTCTGTGAATATTTCGTCTGTATCACGTGGTTCGGTGACCTTCGACGTAAACCCCGACTCTACAGTTGGTGATTACATCTGCTTCGTTGAGGAGCGCAGTGTAGTTGAGGAGTTTACTCAGGATAAGTATATCATCCAGACCGTGCTTCAGGAGCTTACCGACGAGGCATACTCTAAGGGTCTTACTCTTCTTGAGTATATGCCTTCGATTGTTGACAATGGCCCTATCTTTGATTGCACATTCTCGGGCCTTAAGATTGATACAGAGTATGTTGTTATCCTCTTCGGTGTTGATGCAGAGAAGGAGTATGAGGTTAACACAGACCTCGTTACAGTTGGCTTCAAGACTTTGGCAATTGAGGAGGTTGAGTGCGACTTCAATGTTACTACCAGTGTTGTCAACAACAACGTAACTATCAATGTTGATCCAACAGATAAGGAGGTTTCTTGGTATGTATGTTTGGTGACTGAGGATCAGTACAACTACTATGTTGTTGATGAGGATGGTTACAAGATGTCTGAGCAGGGCTTCTACGAGTACTACTTCCAGCAGGAGATTAACAGCTTGCAGCAGCAGGGTTACACAGATGCCCAGATTGTCGAGGCTCTAATCCACAGCGGTGCACAGGTGCTCGAGGCTAAGGGTCTTCACGCAAATACTACCTATAGCCTTCTCATCGCAGGTCTTATCCTTGATAGTGAGGGTATTGTCATCTGTACAGATATTGAGCGCTCGGCATTCGAGACAAAGGATGCAGCGTTGTCTGATATGACATTTGAGATTAAGGTTTGGGATGTTGGCCAGATGTCGGCAAATGTGCGCATCGTTCCCTCTAACAATAACGATTACTACTGTGCTCTTATTCAGCCTTGGGATGGCGTTTCAACTGCTGACGAGGTTATGAATAAGATCGTTAACCAGTGGGGTCCCGGTTGGATGGATGTTATGGCACAGGATAAGGGTGTGGTTGAGTATTCTGGCTCTAAGGCTATGAAGCTCCCTGCAGCAGATACCGACTACTATGCTATCGCATTTGGTTATCGTGGTGGCATCACAACTGAGGCAACAATGGTTACATTCCGCACACTTCCTGGTGGTAGCATTGATGATGTTGAGTTCTCTATTACTACAAGCAATGTCACTCCATATGGATTCAATATGAATGTACGCTCTTCAGATCCTACTATCTACTATGTTCCAGGAGCATGTGTAGAGGGTGAGTATGACGAGGCGAAGTATATCGCTATGGAGCAGGAGGCTATTGACTATTACTACACTGAGACACTCAAGTTCAACCCCAGCACATCTATTGCCGAGGTTCTTGATCAGTACTATTTCAATGGTGACCGCGTAGTTCAGGCATCAGGCTTGTTGCCCGATATGGATGTTATGGCGTATGTCTTTGCTATCGACTTCCGCACAGGTAAGATTGTAAAGACTTTCACTTTTGACAAAATTGCTCATACAGATGTTTTGGGTAATGTAAATCCTACTGTTGAGCTTGTGGGCTACTTCTCAGGTGACGAGGAGGCAGGTACCATCTTTAAGGATGCTAATGCTACAAAGGGTAAGGTTATCACAGTGGTTAAGTATGGTAACTTGGATGGTGCCAAGACGCTCTATACCTCAATGTATACTGAGGATTATACCAATGCGTCAAATTGGCCCGACAATCAGCTTTGGGCTATGGTCCCCGAGTGGAAGACATGTAAGTTGGACTCTCCATACACATTCTACCTCACAGACTGGAACTTGACACAGACAGCGTTTGCATACGCTACTGACGCTAATGGCAAGATGGGTGCTATCGCACGTGTTTTGACATGTCCTACAGCAGATAATAAGGGCGATATCGAGGAGCTTCGCAAGCTCGTTTCTTCGCTTCCTGAGTAGGGGTATATGACCTAACTTTCTGGCCTGCATATCATTATGCAGGCCTTTTTTTTGTAAAGTGTTTTATCTTCTTAAAATGAAGATAATATCACTATTTTTGCTATAATATGTTAATTAATAGTTTTTTTTACTAACTTTGTAGGTGGTGGGGCGTTAGTCTTGTGGCGCAGTGTCAGTATGTCTAACTTAATATGTCGCAATTATGAGAAGATTAACTTTTATGACAGCATTCATAGTCTCTTTTTTTGCGTTATCTTGTGAGCAAGTTGTTCCTGATCGCATTGATGGAGATAATAACGTGGAGCAGAACAATGGTGATGACCAGCAGGAAACTGATAATGGCGATAATCCTGGTAAGGAAGATGATGGTAGTCAGGGTATAGAAGGTGATGTTATCGTAGATTGGGCTCCAATTGTGCTAGGTGTGTATATAAGTGACGCCGAGGGAAACAATCTCCTTGATCCCGCGTTTGAGGGCGCATACAATATCGATGATATGGTGCTTACTTACGAGGGTGAGGAGTATGAGGTAGTTAGCTATTTAGCCCCCAAAGAACCTACAGCACAACCATTGGCATACCTCGCAATTTTTGATGGTGCGCATGTAATATGTGACCGTGATGGTGCTGCCGTTATGGTCATTGGTGAGTGGGCTCGAGATGATAAGTGGGATATGGCCACAGTGGAGGTTGCATGGGGTGATGGCACAAAAGATAGGTTTGCCTTCTCGCATGACTATACCTACGACCCCGAGTATCGCAATGACGCGGAACACAGCTGGGGCTACACCTTCACCTCGCAGTTCTACCTAAATGGTGAGCCTAATGCAGACTGCGTATACAGACTCGTAAAGTAATTTTTTCTACGCATAAAAATAGAATGCCACAAGCACTCGCTTGTGGCATTCTATTTTGCTAATTACTAATTGCTAAGGTACTGGGTCGTATCCCGAACCACCCCATGGATTGCAACGCAGTATGCGCCATATTGTCAATATAAGTCCCTTTATGGGCCCATGTTTACGCAGTGCCTCGATGGCATATTGCGAACATGTGGGGGTGAAACGACAGCATGCAGGCTTTAAGGGTGATATGCAGACTTGGTAGAAGCGCACAAGCCATATCAAGGGCTTCGCAGAGATGTGCTTACATGCGCTCAGAAACCTCTGCCAAAATTTTGCGTACCGCATGTTCGATGGTTTTATAGGGGAGTAACTCCTTTGTGGAGTATACAAAGGCGATGTCTACATCCACGTTGTGTGCCTTGACGGCAGTGTGTAGCGCCTCGTTGTTTAGTCGATATGCCTCGCGCATGCGGCGCTTCAGGGTGTTGCGCTTGTTTGCGCGCTTATGGTTGCGCTTAGGTACAGAGAAGAGCACCTCGACCGTTGGTGTGGTGCTCTCGCTCTTGAATACCATATAGCGAAATGGATACACAAAGCCCGACGCGCCGTCCGTAAAGAGGCGACGCACTGCTGTTAGCGACGATAGACGCTCCGACTTGGGAAGTGCGTGGGGCTTATCCATAATGTTTTTACTCCTTCTTGGGAGTGCGTGTACGTGTCTTCTTCTGCAACTTGGTCTGCTGCTGACGAATGAACTCCTCCTTCTCAGCATTCTCCTTTACCTCAGCATCCTCCACTTCGAGTCCATCCTCCACCTTGTGGCAGTAGATGTCGAGGGCCTTGACCATCGATGGAGCCTCTGGCGATGGTGCGGATGCTTTAACCTTGAGTCCCGCCTCCTTAGCAGCGCGTAGTGTGGCCTCGCCAAATGTCGCAATTACAGGCAGCTTGTCGAGCTCGAAATTCTCGGTGAGTGCCTTAACATCGTTGGGCGAGTAGAGCGCGATGATGTCGTAGTCCATAGGCTTAAGGTCGGCCATGTCGGCAGACACGGTGCGTGCGAATACCACGGGTGACACCTTCAGCTTAAGCTTTGAGAGTGTGTCAGGGAGATCGCTCTTGAAGGGCTCGGTGAGTGCGAGCATGAATTTCTCATCCTTATGTTTTACAATAAGCTCTACGAGAGAGTTGAACGTGCCATCTGCGAATGAGATCTTACGCTTACGATATACGATATACTTCTGCAAGTAGAGAGCTACGGCCTCGGTGTTGCAGATATACTTCATTGTCTCGGGCACGGTGATGCGA
>JAEIGA010016514.1_pt1 | contig 11228 bp, 9 predicted proteins | sample 9270691 | NCBI WGS metagenome assembly JAEIGA01 (sample SAMN17057246, study PRJNA624740) | gut metagenome | biome: biome; isolation source: fecal sample | host: Bos grunniens | place: China: Xizang | collected 2019
AATGGATGAGATTGAAGTAATGAGCCTTGTTGATTCACTTTACAACATGATCAGTGAGGCCTGGGGTGTCCCCCTGGGAAATGATAAATGCATCATTGAAAGAGAAAAGGCTCTGGAGATCCTGGATGAGATCAAGGGAGCGATGCCCGTGGAACTGGCAGAGGCGAAGCGTCTCGTGTCGGCACGCGACGAATTCATCTCCAACGCCAAGAGGGAAGCGGAATCGGTCCGCAAGCTGGCAGAGGAGAAGGCCCGCACCATGGTTCAGTCTCAGGAAGTGTACCGTGTCGCCCAGCAGCAGAGCGCGGAGATGATCTCCAGTGCTCAGGCCAAGAGCGAGCAGCTGCGGCTTGCCGCAAGCAAGTATGCTCAGGAGATCCTGAAGAGCACCGCTGCTTCCGTGCAGAACACCGCCGATCAGCTGAAGAAACAGTGTGAAGAGTTCCAGGCGAAGTTTGGCGAGGAACCGGCTCACAAGGAGCCCGCACCGTCAGAGGAAGAGCCGGTCTACGAGGATCTGCCCGTAGAATAAGGAAGAAAAAAAGTTTTAAAAACCATATATTGTGCCTGATGGCGCCTTTCCGAAAGGAAGGGCGCTATTTTTTGTGTTTCCCTTAAGAATTTCTAATTATTTCAGTGAAATCATACCCGAAAAGAGGCTTGCTTTTTTCCTGAAATCCCGTATAATAAGACCAAAGTGGTGAGAAGTGGGGAAAAGTGTCTAAAAATACCACAGAAAGGGGCGGCTGAGATCCATGAATCCACTGACTGGAATCTACAATCATAATCTGGATGCAAAAGGCCGTCTTTTCATTCCTGCCAAACTGCGGGAAGAACTGGGGGAAGTTTTTTACGTCACGGTATCCCATGAAAAATGCCTCTGGGCATATCCTCACGAGACCTGGCAGGCCCTGCAGGAGAGAGTGAATGCACTTTCAATGCTGGAACAGGGAAGGATGCGCGCGCTGTTCGCCTATGCGGCCAAGTGCGAACCGGACAGCCAGGGAAGGATCCTGCTTCCGCAGAATCTGCGGGAATTTGCCGGACTGACAAAGAGCGTGACCGTAGTGGGAAGCAACAACCATGTGGAACTCTGGGACAGTGATTCCTGGACGCCCATCATGGAACAGGAAATGACGCCGGAAAACATCTACGCGATTATGGGAGAGCTGGGATTGTAATGGCGAAACATGTACCTGTTCTGTTAAACGAATGTATTGAAGGTTTGAATATACAGCCGGACGGCATTTATGTGGACGGGACCGTGGGCCTCGGCGGGCACTCTTCGGAGATCGCCAGACGTCTGACCACGGGAAGACTGATCTGTATCGATCGGGACACAACCGCCATCGAGCGCTCCGGAGAACGGCTGAAGGAATGGGCCGACAGGATCACCTTTGTCCACGGGAACTTCTGTGACGTGGCAGCGATCCTGAAGGAACTGGAGATCCCGAAGGTCAACGGGATGCTGTTCGACCTGGGCGTTTCTTCACCCCAGCTGGATGAGGGAGACCGCGGCTTTTCCTATATGACGAATGCTCCTCTCGATATGAGAATGGATCAGAGCGATACCTTGTCTGCCTGGCTGATCGTCAACAGATGGCCGCAGGAAAAACTGGAATACATTATTAAGGTATACGGGGAAGAGCGGTATGCAAGGCTGATTGCCTCCGCTGTGATCCGGGCCAGATCAGAACAGACGATCAATACCACCGGAGAGCTGGTGGAAATCATAAAGAAAGCAGTGCCGGCTGCGGCACTGAGAGAAAAACAGCATCCTGCGAAACGGACGTTTCAGGCAATCCGTATCGCGGTGAATGATGAACTGGGTGCCGTGGAGAAGATGATGGAGGAGGCTCCGGATCTTCTGGCGCCGGGAGGAAGACTGGCAGTCATCAGTTTCCACTCGCTGGAGGACCGGATCGTAAAGAAGGGCATCCAGGCAAGAGAGAACGGATGTACCTGTCCGAGAGAAGCTCCGGTCTGCACCTGCGGATTCGTTCAGACGCTGCGAAGCGTGAACCGGAAGCCCATCACCGCATCGGAGCAGGAGCTGGAGGAGAACCCGAGAGCACGGAGCGCAAAACTCCGTGTCGCCGAGAGAGTCGGATAACTGGAGCGATTATGGCAAGAAACGACGCATCGAAATACAGAGAGTATTATGTGCACGGTACTGCAGCATATAATCGGCAGGTGGCACCTTCGGAGATCGTACGGGATGAACCCGTCTACGTTCCTCCGAGAAAACGGATCGAGGAGACCGTTGCCGCCAATACGAAGGCTCTGACGAAGCAGAGCCTGTCGCCGATGGTCATGCTGGGGTTTGTGATCGCTGTGGCCATGCTGGTGTTCTGTCTCATTGCCAGAATCGAATTCACCACCGTTTCCGCAGAAGCCGCGGAACTTCAGTCTCAGCTCAATCAGTTGACGGAAGACAATTCTAGACTTACAATTAAGTACGAATCTGCCCTGAACCTTGCGGAAGTGGAAGACTATGCAGTCAATACTCTGGGCATGCAGAGACCCAGCACGGATCAGATCGTTTACGTGAACGGCTCTGCACAGAACCGGGCAGAAGTGGTCAATCCCAATACGGAACAGATCCGTCAGCAGCTGGACCAGGCTGCTGCCAGTATCGCAGGGATGAACTGACAACGAATACAGGAGCTGGATATGTCAAGCAATCAGAACGGACGAAGATCCGTGAAGGGTCCTACTGTACAAATGAAACGCCGCACACTTCTATTGATGGCAGTGTGCGGCATAGTTGCATTTATAGTGCTGGCATTTCAGCTGTTCAAAATACAGATTATCGAGCATGACAGGTATGAAGCCGACGCTCTTTCACAGCAGATCGGGACCACCAGTTCCATCGCGGAACGGGGCACGATCTATGATACCAACATGAAGGCGCTGGCCATGTCATCGGAAGTCTATACGGTGTTCATCGATCCCAAAGCCATCACGGAGAGAAATGAGGATATCAACCTCATCGCCGATGAACTGAATGAGCTTCTGGACGTCGACCGTGCGGACGTCATTTCCAAGATGGACAACAAGGATTCCCAGTATGCCGTGGTCGCCAGGAAAGTTGATCCCGACATCGTGGAGAAGATCAAGTCCTTCAAGGAGATCAACAACATTACCACGGTGCATTTTGAGAAGGATTACAAACGCTATTACCCCTACGGTTCTCTGGCCTGCCATGTGGTGGGATTCACCGGTTCCGACGGCACGGGACTCCAGGGCGTGGAATACGAATACAATTCCGTCCTCTCCGGTGCGGAGGGACGTAAAGTCCAGGCGCAGACGGCAAACGGCAAGCCTCTGATGTTTACCGAGTACGAGGACACCTATTCCGTACAGAACGGACTGAATGTCGTCACCACCATCGATTCCACCATCCAGTATTATCTGGAGAAGAGACTGCAGGAAGCCGTGGAAAAGTACGACATCCAGAACGGAGCCGGCGCCATCGTCATGAACGTGAAGACCGGCGCGATCCTGGGCATGGCATCTCTGGGTAATTTTGATCTGAACGATTATCTGGCGGTGGATGAGGAGACCCAGAAGAAGGCTGACGAAGCCTCCGACAAGGAGTCGGATGAGATCATGAGCGAGGCAAGGTCCCTCATGTGGAGAAACAAATGCATCTCCGACACGTATGAACCGGGCTCCACCTTCAAGATCCTGACGCTGGCCATGGCTCTGCAGGAGGGACTGGCTCCCGATGAGAGCGACAATTATTTCTGCGAAGGCAGCGTGCAGGTGGAAGGCGATACCGTCGCCCGTCACTGCTGGGACGTGTCCGGACATGGAGAACAGACCCTGACTCAGGCCGTACAGCATTCCTGCAACGTGGCATTCGTCAACATCGGTCAGGAGATCGGCGCGGAACGGTTCTACAAATACTGCGACGCCTTCGGACTGCTGAACATCACGGCGGATGAGGAGGAATCCCTCACCGGACTGACCGGTGTGGATCTTCCCGGAGAAGCCAGAAGCATCTGGTGGAGCGAAAACGTGTTTTACAATCCGGATGTGCGCTCCCAGCTGGCAGCTGCATCCTTCGGACAGACCTTTAACGTTACACCGCTGCAGATGGTCACCGCGGTCAGCGCCTGCGTGAACGGCGGATACCTGATGGAACCATATGTTGTAAGAGAACTTGTGGATGACAACGGGGATTCCGTATATACCCACGATTCCACTCCGGTGCGCCAGGTCATCAGTGAGGAGACCAGCGACAGGATCTGCGAGATCCTGGAAAAGGTCGTCAACGATCCCGTGGACGGTACCGGAAAGAATGCCTACGTGGCAGGATACCGCATCGGCGGCAAGACCGGCACATCGGAAAAAGTCTCGAAACTGGCGGATACCGGTGAGAAGGAATACATCGTGTCCTTTATGGGAATCGCCCCGGCGGATGAGCCGGAGATCGCGATCCTTGCATTCCTGGATACTCCCAACGATGACGGAGAGAACTATATCTCCGGCGGACAGATGGGCGCACCTACCGTCGGGGCCATGCTTTCGGATATCCTTCCGTACATCGGTGTGGAAGCCAAGTATTCCGAAGAAGAGATCCTCAACCGTGACCGTGGCGTTCCGGATGTTCTGGAAAAGAAGATCAGCGATGCCGCCAAAGCCATCGAAGACGCCGGTATGCGTTACCGCGTGATCGGGGAAGGCGACACGGTGACCAAACAGCTGCCTGCGGCACACTCTGTGATCGCGGCCGGCAGCGAAGTGATCCTCTATGCCGATGAGGAGCCTTCCAAAAACAAAGAAATTATGATCGATCTGATCGACTATGATTACGTGACTGCACGGGAGAAGCTGAGCCAGCTCGGAATTTTCATCTCCACGTCCAGTCCCGTGTCCAGCCCGGACACACAGCTGATCACCAGTCAGAGCATCGCCGAAGGGGAAGAAGTGGAACATGGAACGATACTCAATGTCACGCTTCGTACCAGCGGAGGCGGCAGCATGATCGGACGATATTAACCCCGGAAAGGAACTATTATGCAACTCCAAGAAATCTTACGCGACATTCCTGTACTGAAATCAACCGCAGATGACACCATGGAAATCCGGGAAATCTGTTATGATTCCCGTCAGGTGAAATCCGGTGACCTGTTCATTGCCATCCGAGGATTTGATACCGACGGACATAAATATATCTCCTCCGCGGTGAGTAACGGCGCGGCCGCCGTGATCTGCGAGGAAGAGCCGACCGTGGATGTGCCGTATATCCTGGTGAAGGATTCCCGCAATGCGCTGGCCATCACCGGAAGGAACTTTTACCATGATCCCTCCGCGGAGATGACGGTGATCGCCGTCACCGGCACCAACGGGAAGACGACCACGACCTATCTGCTGAAACATATGATCGAGGAAGTCACCGGCGCAAAAGTCGGGCTGGTGGGAACCAACGGCAACATGATCGGAGATGTGACGTTTTCCACAGAGCGCACCACACCGGAGAGCCTGGACCTTCAGAAACTCTTCCGGGAGATGGCGGATGCCGGCTGCACTTATGCGGTCATGGAAGTCTCCTCACATTCCCTGGTGCTCAGCCGTGTGGACGGTGTTCATTTCCATACGGGCATCTTCACAAATCTGACGCAGGATCATCTGGATTTCCACAAGACCATGGAGGAGTATGCCCGAGCCAAGGCGCTGCTGTTCCGCCGCTGTGAGCATGGATGGTTCAATCTGGACGATGATTGGTCAGGAGTCATGAGAGAAAATGCCTCCTGCAGCATCAAGACCTATTCCGTGGAATCGGCGGAAGCGGACCTGATCGCCAAGGATCCGCGCTACGCGGCAGACGGTGTGCGTTTCTGTGTGATGTATCAGAACGAACTGCAGCGGGTGGATCTGAAGATCCCCGGCGTCTTTTCCGTTTACAACGCACTGGGTGTGATCGGCGCCGGTCTTTCCGTGGGCTTTACTCTGGAACAGTGCTGTGAAGCGATGAACACGGCCACCGGCGTCAAGGGACGCATGGAAGTGGTCCCGACGGATGGCGATTACACCATCCTCATCGATTATGCACATACTCCGGATGCTCTGGAGAATGTCCTCAAATCGTTGCGTGCGGTGACAAAAGGGCGTATAGTAGCACTGTTTGGCTGCGGCGGTGACCGCGACCGGACGAAACGGCCCATCATGGGCCGCATCGGTGCGGAAAATGCCGATTTCTGCATCATCACTTCCGACAACCCCCGGACGGAAGATCCCGAAGCGATCATTCAGGATATCCTGGAGGGTCTGAAGGAAGACAACCTGAAATATGTTCCCAAAGAGGTCATCCCGGACCGTGTAAAGGCCATTCAGTGGGCGATCGACAACCACAGGGATCACGATGTGATCGTTCTGTGCGGCAAGGGACATGAGGATTACCAGATCATCGGGCATGAGAAGCATCATCTTGATGAGCGGGAAGTCGTTGCAGAACACTTGGAGAGAAGGAAGAAACTATGACAATTCGTCTGATATTAGCACTGGTCCTGGCATTTCTTGTTTCAACTGTTTTCGGAAAGTATTACATTCCCTGGCTGAGAAAACAGAAAGCCGGACAGCAGATCCTGGAGATCGGACCCAACTGGCATATGTCCAAACAGGGAACACCCACCATGGGCGGTGCCATGTTCATCGCGGCGGTGGCCTTCGTCTGTCTGACCGTGGGGTTCGAGAGAATGCTCCGCGGAGACTGGGGACATATCGTGCTGTTCCTGTTCGCCCTGATCTTCGGTATCATCGGCTTCCTGGATGACTGGGAAAAACTGAAAAAGAAACAGAACCTGGGCCTGACGGCGAAACAGAAGTTCGCTCTTCAGCTGGTGGCTGCGGTGATCTTCATCTTTTTCCTGCGCAGAATGGGATACTGTCAGCCGCATCTGTATATTCCGTTCTGGAACGTGACCGTGAACATGCCGGAATGGCTCTACTACATCTTTGCGGTGTTCGTCATTGTCGGTACGGTTAACTCCGTGAATCTGACGGACGGCATCGACGGCCTTGCGGCAAGCACGTCCATTCCCGTGTGCCTGTTCTTCGTGGCAGTGACATTCCTGTCCCGGCAGTACCTTTCTCTGGGGATCTTCGCCTCGGCGCTGCTCGGCGGACTGCTTGGTTTTCTCGTATACAACTGGAATCCGGCCAAAGTGTTCATGGGCGATACGGGTTCGCTGTTCCTCGGCGGTGCGATCGCCGCTATGGCGTTTGCCTATGACATGCCGCTGATCCTGATCCTCATTGGGATCATGTTTATCATTGAAACGATGTCCGATATCCTGCAGGTCGGCTATTTCAAACTGACTCACGGAAAACGGATCTTCAAGATGGCACCGTTCCATCATCATCTGGAGATGGGCGGCTTCGCCGGTCATAAGTGGAAAGAAAAAGAACTGGTCGCACTGTATGTCTGCATCACGGTGGTGATGTGCATCCTGGCATTCATCGGCATATACGGCCGTTTCGTTTACTGATAAAAAACAAAGTACAGAAGGAAGGAGGGAGCTTCAATGGCCAGAACAAAACAGACACCGACACCGTCGGAAGAACTCGCGGACTATTCCAGAGAACGACAGAGAAAGAGATCCATGGACGCTCCTTTTCTGATTCTGGTACTGATCCTCATGACCGTCGGACTGATCATGCTTCTGTCCGCCAGTTATGCAAGAGCCTATTACGAAGGAAACAGCCCGATCTCCATCTTTATCCGGCAGCTGTTCTTCGCAGCCGTCGGACTGGTGCTGATGATGCTTCTGTCCCGGATGCCCCTGAGCATCTATAAGAAATGGTCCATGCGTGTGCTGCTCATCGCGGTGGCACTGATGCTGCTGGTCCCCATTATCGGATCTCGGGTAAACGGTGCAAAGCGCTGGATCAATCTGGGGCTGTTTACCATCCAGCCTTCCGAGATCGCCAAGATCAGTGTCATCATGGCTTTTTCGGCGATGATCTGCAAATACCGGGATAAGATGAAAACCTGGCGGTATGGCGTGCTGCCCTTCGCCGGGATCCTGATCGCCTTCGCCGGACTTCTTGCCCTGGAACCGCATCTGTCCGCCACCATTATCATAGCCCTTCTGGGCGCGGCACTGATGTTCCTCGGCGGCTCTCCGCTTTCGGCTTTTCTGGTCGGCGGCGGGGGACTGGCCGGTCTGATCTTCCTGTACACCAAGTTCAGTTATGCATCGGACCGTATCGAAGCATGGCGGAATCCCATGACCCATGAGAGCGATACGGCCTATCAGATCAAGCAGTCACTGTATTCCATCGGTTCCGGCGGCCTGAGCGGCGTCGGACTGGGTGAGAGCCGGCAGAAATACATGTTCCTCCCGGAAGAACACAATGATTTCATTTTCTCCATCGTCTGCGAGGAGCTGGGATATATCGGAGCCATTACAATCCTGATCCTGTTTGCTCTTCTGATCATCCGGGGATTCTGGCTGGCGACGAAATGTCCGGACCGTTACGCGTTCCTGCTTTGCTGCGGCGTTTCCACGCTGCTGTCCATTCAGGTGGTCCTCAATGTCTCTGTCGTCACCAATCTGATCCCATGTACCGGCGTGTCACTGCCGTTTTTCAGCTACGGCGGAACGGCGCTGATGCTGCAGCTTGCGGAGATGGGGATCGTTCTGAGCTGCTCTAGGACGATACCGGATAAGAAGAAACTGATGACAGCAGAAAACCTGCAATTATAGAATCTGGCGGATGACGTTTCAGTCATCCGCTTTTTTTGCAAACAAATTGTAACTGTCCTCAGCGCGGATTATGTGGTATAAAGAATAAAAGGGATATTATGTAGACTTAGTAGGAGCTGTTTTATGAGATATCTGTTTACGTGCGGCGGTACAGCCGGACATATCAATCCCGCCATTGCCGTTGCCGGCAAGCTGAGAGAACTGGATCCCGAGTGTGAGGTCCTGTTTGTCGGTGCAAAGGGGCACATGGAGGAGAACCTGGTCCCGCGGGAAGGATATGAGATCCGCACGGTTAACATTACAAATATTTCCAGAGGGCATTCCATGGAGGCGTTCCGCCATAATATCGATACGGTCAAGAATGTGCTGACCGCCACGCGGGATGCCAAGCGGATCGTCGATGAGTTCCAGCCGGATGTGGCCATCGGCACCGGCGGTTACGTGTGTTATCCCGTGCTGAAAGCAGCTAACGAGAGACACGTCCCCACTGCAGTGCATGAATCCAATGCCGTACCCGGCCTGACCACAAAGATGCTTGCCGGTCAGGTGGACCGGATCATGCTGGGGTTTGAAGAGAGCCGTCAGTATTACCGCAACCAGAAGGATACCATCGTGACGGGCACTCCTGTCCGCGGTGAATTCGATCAGTATACGAAAGAGGAGGCCAGACAGCAGCTGAACATCCCGGAGGGGATGCCTCTCGTTGTTTCCGTATGGGGTTCTCTGGGTGCCAGTCATATGAACGGGATCATGAGCGAACTGATCCGGGAGGAACATGACGAGCCCGGTTACCGTCTCATCCACGCCACAGGCCGGAACGGATACAAGAAAGTCATCTCGTTCATGGAAGAGGAGAACGTGGATTATCAGGAGAAGGGGATCGACATCCGGGAATACATTTATGATATGCCCAGAGTCATGGCCGCTGCGGATCTGATCCTGTGCCGTGCCGGCGCATCCACGCTGGCGGAACTGACCTATATGGGCAAGCCGGTGATCCTCATCCCGTCTCCCAATGTTACGAACAACCATCAGGAGAAAAATGCCCGCGTGATCGAGCACGCCGGAGGGGCCCGCGTGATGCTGGAAGGTCAGTTCGAAGCCAGAGATCTTCGCAATGCGATCCATGAGCTTCTTGCCGATCCCGAAGGACTGAAGGCCATGTCGGATGCCATGTATTCACTGGCGGTACCGGATGCGGTGGATAAGATCACGGAGATCATCGCAGAACTGACTTCCTAAGTGTGGTGAACGGAATGGATAATCAAGAAAACAAAGTCAATACCGGGAAACGGACACGGTCCGGTGCCCATGCGCACTCATCCAATGCGGTAAAACGCAGAAGCCCGCTTCGCCCCATCCTGACATTCGTCATCATTGTGCTGGGCGTTCTGCTGGCACTGAGCGTGTTTTTCCGTGTTTCCAAGATCACGGTGGACGGCAATTCCTACTACACGGAAGAGCAGATCATACAGGCGTCCGGGATCGAGAACGGGGACAACATGTTCTTCGTGAACCGTTTTTCCGCAGCCAGCAGGATCTTCGCCAAACTGCCGTATGTGCAGAAAGTCACGATCAACAGAAAACTTCCCAACCATGTGATCATCGAGATCGCTGAGAGCCAGGAACTGGCCTACGTCGTTTCCGGTGATACCTACTGGGCCATCGACAGCAACGGCAAGGTCCTGGAAAAAGTGGATTCCAAAAAGGCGAAGGATCTCATCCGCGTGGACGGTCTTTCCCTGAAGAAACCGAAGGTCGGACAGCAGATCGAGACCAAAAACGGGGATATGGACAAGGTCGAGTATCTGGCAACGATCCTCAACGGTATCCAGAGCCGTCAGATGATGGAGGATATCGGCTATATCGACATGTCGTCGGTGGCAAACCCGGTGTTCGATTACAAAGGACATTTCACCGTGAAACTTGGGGCCAATGAAAATCTGGAATACAAGCTCGGCCTGCTGGTCTCCGCGGTGGAGAAACTGAAGGAGAATGAGTATGGTGTGATCGATCTATCCATCGATCATCAGGCTCATTTCAGTCCGAATTAATGAGATAGAGCGGGAAGTAGGAACAAAATCGGGGAATTGGTCGTTAACATAATATCGCAAAAAGATATTGACCAGTTTGCAAAAACGTTATAGAATATGCAGTATGAGTAAATCTGCCAGAAAAAAGCAAAAATACAACCGCGGTAACGGACACCCGGCAGAATCGGTGCGACCCTCTGAACCGGTGCAGCCAGCGGTATCAGAAAATGCGACAGTTCCGGTAGAGGCTGCCAGACAGGCAGAAATAACGGAACAGGTGGTACACTCTGAACCAATGGAACCGATGGAACCGGTCAAGCCGGTGGAGCCGATCATTCCGCAGGATGAAACTAATATAGGAGGCACGAACATGGATGTAAGAGCCGAAAATGGGCCCGATAATGTTGTTGCTATCAAGGTAGTAGGCGTAGGCGGCGCCGGCAATAACGTGGTCAACAGAATGGTAAAATCAGGGACC
>JAEIGA010016515.1_pt1 | contig 11228 bp, 12 predicted proteins | sample 9270691 | NCBI WGS metagenome assembly JAEIGA01 (sample SAMN17057246, study PRJNA624740) | gut metagenome | biome: biome; isolation source: fecal sample | host: Bos grunniens | place: China: Xizang | collected 2019
TGGCAAACAGGGCTTTGCGGTTTTCATGTGTCGCAACGATTGTTCCGTTGCCGAGCAGAGCCAGACCAATAGCCTCATTCAGGCAGTTCATAGAGTTTGCAGTGAACATTCCCGAGCATGAGCCGCATCCGGGACAGGCGCAAGCCTCAATCTCGTCGGCATCGGCATCGGTGCAACTTTCGTCAGCACTTAAGACCATAGCGTCAATCAGGTCGGCACCTCTGCCACGGAAATTACCAGCCTCCATAGGGCCTCCCGACACAAATATGGTTGGGATATTCAGTCGCATCGAAGCCATCAACATGCCTGGGGTAATCTTGTCGCAGTTGCTTATGCAAACCAGAGCATCTACCTTGTGGGCATTTGCCATATACTCCACGCTGTCGGCGATAATGTCGCGCGAGGGGAGCGAGTAGAGCATACCATCATGGCCCATGGCAATACCATCGTCAATGGCTATGGTGTTGAACTCGGCGGCAAAGCAGCCCTGCTCCTTGATGAGCGATTTTACATATTGTCCTATCTCGTGCAGATGCACATGACCGGGTACCATCTGTGTGAAAGAGTTGGCAATACCGATTACGGGCATACCCATCTGCTCTTTTGTCATTCCGTTAGCTCTCCAAAGGGCTCTTGCTCCTGCCATACGGCGGCCTACTGTCGTAATGGCACTTCTGAGTTGATGTTTCATTTCTTGTTGTGTTAATTGAAAAAGCCCCTCTCCTATATGGGAGAAAGGCTTTTATTGTAGTTTATATACACATACGACCTTTCTCCCGTTATCTATGCAAGACCACGAGGATTAGGCTAACGATGATATACAAACTATTTAACATAAATCTCCTAACTTTCTAACCTAAACAAACCACCTGAAAGCAACGTTACACTTTCGTTGTAGTTTGTACGTGCAAATGTAATAGTAAAATTTATTAAAAACAAGAAAAATCATATATTTCTTGCATATAAATGCAACATGATGAATTGTGAAGTTCTAAGAAAGATTAAACATAGAGGTGATTATGAAATTATGAACGAATAATTATTAATGGCGCTATGCTTACGAATTGTAAGCGAGATATGGAGTTTTATTATTATACTGTCATGCTTTTCTTATTATCCCCAGCTTTTGTTTTGTTGAGAATATTATGAGTGTGTAGCCCTGTGCAGATACAGCCTGCGGCTGTTGCCAACCGCCTCGCTGTCAATCTTTTTGGCAGCAATCAATTCGTCGATTAATATGTTGGTCTGGTGCCTCTCAAGCGAGAATGCCACCTCAAGCTCAACCGGATAAGCCGTTTTATAGGTATGTATGAACTCCATGACATTGCTGCGTGAAGGGCCTATGCGGCGAGGCTTTATTTTACCTGCCGAAAGCCGACTTATGAGGGTGTGGAACGTGCCAAGATTCTGGTATCCTCCAATTATTATGCTTGTATCCTCATTGCGTACGATGTATGAAGGGAAACCCGTGATACCATTGCGGCGGCACACCATCCTGTCGTGCGCAAATGCGCTCTGAGCATGCCCTGTGGTGTATTCATCTAAAAATGTGGCGGCATCGTATCCCGCCTGTACAGCCAAATCTATCAGTACGTCAATCTGCGAAGTGCGGCGCGACTTGGTGAAAGTAGCCTCGCGAACAAGGTGCAGGAACCGCTTTGCACGCCCGGCATCAATGAGTTTTGCCGCCTGGTAGGCTATGTTTTGCGGAAAGCTTGAAGGGTAACGCTCGGTGAAAAGCTCGAAGTTGTCTGTAACCACGGGCATGCCGTGCCTCGCCGACGCAGCTATCCAGTTGCGGGCAATGATGGCATTGGCCTGCCTGATGCGTTCCGAAGGGCTGGCTTGAATGTCGTAGAGGGTTGATATGTCCTCCACAAGCCCACCCATTATATACTCCACTCCGACCTTGTCGCCGTAGAGGAAATCTATCGCTTTCAGCACGGGTACGTTACCCCAGCACCATATGCATACGGGGTCGGTGAATTGATATATAGTGATTTTTTTCATTTTGAATTTTTATTTTCCAAGAGCAATAAATGCGCCAAATGAAGGGCTGAAGAGATGGTTTTAGGGGGTATAATGTGAGTTGATGCGATAAAATTGAATAGTATGTTTTTCGTATTACATAAATTTTTGTAAATTTATCCCGCTAAAATTTATAATTATGATTTACAACGAAAGAGATATCCGTAACCAGACGGTTAAGAGATTGGCTGAAGCAGTTATGGCAGCCGCACGTACAGCCCCCAAGGCCAAGGGTCGTGATTTGGTAGAGGTGGCAATGATAACAGACGACGATATTGAGCGTCTGTCGCAGACTATGGTTCAGATGAGCGGCGAGTCGGGCATGAAGTTCTTGTTGCGTGATGCAGCCAATGTTTTGGAGGCTGAGGCTGTTATAGTGGTAGGTATTCAGTGCGAGGAGTCGGAGTGTGGTCTGAACTGTGGCTATTGCGGTTACAAGAGCTGCGTCGAGAAGCCTGCCTGCTCACCTTGTGTGATGAATGGTGTGGATGTGGGTATTGCCATAGGTGCTGCCTGCTCGAAGATTGCCGATTTTCGTCTGGATTCGCGCGTAATGTTCTCGGCAGGCTGGGCAGCAAAACGCATGGATGTGCTTGGTGGGGCCGACCTTGTGTTTGCCATTCCTTTGAGTTCGGCATCCAAAAATCCATTTTTCGATCGTAAGTCTCCACGCAAGGAGCAGCCTGCGGAGCAACCAAAACAGTAATTTAAGACAAGAAACAATATGGAGAGTAAGAAATCAGTTGTGTCATCATTCGATGTTGACCACATTACACTTAAGGCAGGTCTTTATTTAAGATCGGTATATACTATTAATGACGAGTATGCAGTTCACTCATGGGATATGCGTTTCCGTGCTCCTATGGACCACGCTCCGCTGGGTGCCGAGGAGGTGCATACCATCGAGCATCTGATGGCATATTATCTGCGCCTTGACCCCGAGGTGGGTAAGAGCGTGGTGTCGTTCTGCCCTATGGGTTGCAAGACGGGATTCTATCTTTCGACCATGAACGATGTCACAGCCGAGCAGATTCGTCAGGCTTTAGCTCGAGTATATAAGCAGGTATTCCCTCTAAAGTCGAAGGATGATATTGTGGGTCTGAACGAGGTGCAGTGTGGTAATCCGGGTTTGTATGCCATTGCATCTACAAATTTCGCCATGGCGCAGTATATGCGTGCTCTTTACACGCCCGAGCAGGCAGAAGAGGCTGGCATAGGTTCAATCTATAATTGTGCTTGGTAATGAAGTATATTGTTATAGCTCCTACCGAAAGAGAGTATCGTAATGTGACGCTTGCCCTTGAGGGTAGAACTACACAAAATCAATATACAGTTGTGCGTAGTGGTGTGGGCAAGGCACTGGCGGCTGCGAATACCGCTTTGGCGATAGCGCGTGCCAATGGCGATGTGGATAGGGTTGCTGTTGTAGGTTATGCTGCTTCAACCCTTGGCCGAGAGTGTGGCGAGATTGTTGCACCACGTGTTGCGCGTTATCATGACTGCCGCATCCCGGGTGATTTTGTCCCCGAACTCACCGAGCCATATCCCCTGCTGGGGCATGACGATGCTGTGGTGTGGACGGGCGATTCGTTTGTCGATGCTCAAATCATCACCCAGGTAAAGTCGCACTATGGCATTAAGTCGGGTCTTTTCGATATGGAGGCTACTGCGGTGTGTCAGGCGGCCGAGTTGTTTGATTTGCCGGTGGTGGTAGTGAAGATGGTGTCGGATGTTCCTGAAAAGGGTGACACCGAACACTCGTATGACGCATTTGTCGATTCTCACTCCGACTTTGGTGCGTTTATTGATTATTTGGAGGACCTTAAATAGAATATAAATATAATATGTGTAGTGAGTTGGCATACGGCCTGTTGTTGCCCTTTGTTGGCACAACGTTAGGTGCGGCAATGGTGTTTCTGCTGCGCGATGAGATGTCGGCATGGGTGCAGAAACTATTGCTTGGCTTTGCTTCGGGTGTGATGATGGCCGCATCGGTGTGGTCGCTGCTCATACCTGCCATAAACATGACAGCGGAACAGGGCGGTGTGGAGTGGTTACCTGCGGTTGTGGGTTTTCTTGCTGGTATGTTCTCGCTACTGTTGTTTGATAGTGTTGTGCCTCACGTTCACCTTGATTCCGCCGAGCCTGAAGGTGTTAGGTCGGGACTTGGACGCTCGGCAATGCTTGTGATGGCCGTCACGCTACACAATATCCCCGAAGGTATGGCGGTGGGTGTTGTGCTTGCGGGAGCCATGACCGAGAGCGCAGGCATCACAATGGCGGGTGCGTTGGCTCTGTCGCTGGGTATTGCTATTCAGAATTTCCCCGAGGGAGCCATTGTGTCGATGCCACTGAAACATAGCGTCAAGAGTCGCTGGAAGGCGTTTGCCTATGGTGCGGGCTCGGGCATCGTAGAGCCCTTGGCAGGATTGATTACTATATTGCTGATTGACGTCATGCAACCCATCTTGCCCTATCTGCTGGCATTCTCGGCCGGAGCGATGATTTACGTTGTGGTAGAGGAACTTATACCCGAATCGCAAGATGGTCACCACTCCAACGTAGCTACCGTGGGTGTGGCATTGGGTTTTGCCTTGATGATGTTCTTGGATGTTGCACTGGGGTAGTCAAAGTGCTACATGGCTTGCGGCAAATCTTGTACCGAGTCGTTCTCCTGGCATAATTCTCTGGCCTGAAGAATGGTGTTGATGAGGTTATCAGCCTCACGGCACGATACGTATATGCGCGAATCATATATGTCGGTTATCTCCACAAAATTATTCCACTCCGAAGCGTATATGGTGACGATGTCCCACTCCTTGAAGTCGAAGAACTTACCATAGTAACCGAAAAATCCCGCAGCTCCGAATATCCTTATCACCCACCTCATTTCTCGGTTGCTCACTTTGCGTATTGTGGCTATTTCGCGTATGTCTATCTCGGTGATATCGCAAATACACTGTATCTCAAGACTGTCGTCCAGCAGAACTATACGGCGAGGAATCGAGAGTATCATCAGCGTAGCCAGAGCCATCACCACCGATATAAACCATGCCGAGAAGAATCCTCCTGTGTATAGCAGATATAAAATCACAGCAATGACTGCCACCACGATGAGCGTGATGGTGGTGAGAATCTTTGTTCTGCGGTCAAATGTGTACTTAAAGCTGCGTTTCATTCTCTGAGTTTAATATTGCCTGGGCGATGATAATATCTTCCGGAGTAGTTATTTTTATATTGTTGCGCTCGCCTTCTACGAGGGTGATTTTTCCTCCTGCAGCCTCTACAACCGATGCGTCATCGGTGAATGTGGCAGAGTAGGGTTGGTTGTAGGCAGCACGCAATGTGTCAGCATCAAAGACCTGCGGGGTGTGTACCATGCGTAGCTGTGAGCGGTCGATGATAGAGGAATCTTCCTGCGTAAGTATTCGGAAAGAGTCAGTGGGGGGAACAACGGGAATGACTGCCGTGGACTCCTCGGCTGCCAGCATAAGCTTAATGATGAGCTTTTTCGAAACCAAAGGCCTTACGCCGTCATGTACGGCTATGGTCTGTACCTCGGGGCTAAGGGCCGCAATGCCGTTTTTTACCGAGTGGAAACGCTCTGCGCCACCCTCGGTCACACGGTGCGTAGCAATATCGAAACGGGCCGACAGGTTGTGCCACAGGTCGATATGTTGCTTGGGCAGTACAACCACAATTTCGGCTGCGGGCAATGCCTCCGCCATGCGGTTAATCGTACGCCCCAATATGGGCATATTCCCAAGCATAAGAAATTGCTTTGGAAGCGATGCCCCCATGCGATTGCCAGCGCCGCCGGCAACGATTATAATACCTCTTTTTGCCATATCAATTTCTTGCCAAAACCGAGTGTGTTGTCGGTTAGTTTCATAAAGTCGGGCTCCAGGCGCCACAAACAGAGGTCTGCCACCACGGCATAGGGGAATCTCTTCAGATATGTGGCTTTGTCATGCTCGAGTGTAGGTTTAATGTTGCCCGTTATCTGCAATCCCTGAATCTTGCCTACGATGCGTGTTTCCAGCACTATGGATGCCGCCACACGATTGTTCTCAAGCATCATCTGGCCATGGCGTGTCGTAGAGTCGGTGGTGAAGATAAATGCGCAATCCACCTTGTCGTAGGCGTAAAATGCGTTGCAGCAATATGGTGCGCCATTCTGTGTAGCTGTGGCGAGAGTCAGGACATGGTGCTTGGCGATGAATTGAGCTATCTTCTTGTAGTTCTCCATTTTGTAGGTTATTGAGCGACCACGTTTAGGGTGTCCTGCTTTGGAATAACAAGTGAGTCAAGCTGCGTGACAATCATCTCGGGCGTTGCCGTGCCGTTAAGCTCGGCTATGATGCGGTCACGTATATGCTCAAACGCTGCCATGTTCTGTTTCTTGATAGGCTCGGCAGGCTCCTGAGGGACTTTCAGCGGGTCTATGTTTACACCATTCTTCCAGATACGGTAGTCAAGATGTGGGCCTGTGGATGTTCCCGTGCTGCCCACATATCCAATCAAATCACCCTGCTTAACTCTTGAGCCCTGGTGTATGCCTTTGGCAAATTTACTCAAGTGCAGGTATCCGGTCATGAGATTGCCTGCATGCTTGATTTTTAGCGTGTTTCCACCGCCGCCACCCCAGCCTTTGAATGTCACCACGCCATCGGCTACGGCACGTACGGGAGTGCCTTTCGGTGCAGCGTAATCTACGCCCAAATGGGGGCGATATACACGATGCACAGGATGCAGGCGTGAGCGTGAGAAGCGTGAGCTTATGCGAGAAAACTTCAGCGGCGCCTTCAGCAGTTGCTTGCGTAACGATGCTCCGTCGTATTCCCAATATTGTACTTTGTAATCCTGTTTGAAGGGTATGGCATAAACATCTTTGCCGGCATGGTTGAACTTTGCGCCCCATATTCTGCCGATGCCTACGTGTGTGGAGTCAATTAGTTTCTCGTCATATATCACGGTGAAGTGGTCCCCCTTCTGAATACCGAAGAAGTCCACAGTCCACTGATAAATCTCCTCCATCTCGGCGGCAAGGGCATAGGGCAGGCTGTCGCGCATGATTGCACCCCAGAGCGAAGACTCTATTGTGGCAGAGCTTCTTCTGCGCTTTATGGTGACATCCTTTGCTCCTTTGGCAACGGTCAGCGAATCATCCTTGAAACCGAACACGACATACTCGACAATGTCCTTTTCGTAAACCAGATAATCGAGCCTATCACCATTTACGGAATCTTGTGCGATGAATACCGTGTAGGGACGTTCGGCACGAATGTTTTTCAGTGGGAAAATATCCTTTGAAACTTTGTCAAGGCGGTCAACCATGGCTGCTGAAACTCCATATTTCGAGAGAATTTTGCCCATGGTTTCACCCATTTCCACGCTGTCGGTCTGGGTGAGATAGGGGTCTGCCACAATGCCGTAGAGAATCGTTTGTTGCACCTCCTGCTCTTCGGTCGATGGGTCTGTGGAATTGTTTTTGCGACATGCCGATGAGGCAAAAAGTATCGCTATGAGTATGTAATAAAATATCTGCTTCATGATGTACAAAAGTAGTTAAAATTATTAGAACTATACGAATAATTATTGATGAAATATGCTTTATATCAAAAAAAATAACATCGAGGTTGTTTTCTAAAGATTTATTTGCTATCTTTGACAAAATTGTGTAGTTCGGTTTTCTTTTTGAATAGGTCGATTAGGCACGGTGTAGATGCGATATTGATATGAAAATACTACTAAAATTGGTCTCTTACATATATCGAATGGTGATATCTATTCGCCATTGGATGTTTGATTGCGGACTGCTCAAGAGCGAGAAGTTCAAGACGCCAATTATATGTGTAGGAAACATCACCGTTGGTGGTACGGGTAAGACTCCAACCGCCGAGATGATTATCGATTACATGATGCCGTACTACCGTATTGCATTGCTCTCGCGTGGGTATGGCCGCCGTACAACGGGATATATGGAGGTGAATGTTGACTCTTCGTACCGTGATGTTGGTGACGAGCCTCTACAAATTAAGCTCAAGTATCCCGAGGCGTTGGTTGTGGTGTGTGAGAAGCGTGCCGAGGCTATTCATCGTATCGAGGCCGAGCACCCCGAGATAAACCTTATTGTTATGGATGATGGTTTCCAGCATCGCTATGTTGAGCCACGCATCAATGTTGTTATCATAGATTCCACACGTCCGTTCAACGAGGATGATTACCTGCCTGCTGGCACGTTGCGCGACAAATTGGATTCGTTATATCGAGCCCATTATTTCATTGTGACCAAGTGCGATGTTGACATGAATCCCTTGGATCAACGCATGTGGCGCAAGGATTTGTACAAGATAGCTTATCAGAAGATATATTTCACACGTATAGTCCCTACGCAGGCCGTGTCGCCGTTCTCCCCTGATAATACACTTAACTTTGGCGATGAGGTTATTGTAATGGCGGGAATTGGCAATCCAAAGGTCTTTGTTCGGAGTGCACGTAAGAACTATAAGGTTGTGGCAAAGATGATTTTATCCGACCATCATGTCTATTCTGTTGCCGACCTTGATAATCTTGTTGCACTATTCAAGAAGCATCCTAACGCCAAGTTGTTAACTACCGAAAAGGATGCTGTGAAGTTGCGCAGGAGTCGCCGTGTACCACAAATCATCAGGGAGCGATTGTTCTATCAACCTCTGAAAGTGGAGTTCTTGCAGGGCTCTGATAACGATTTCTTTGCTACGCTCAAGGATGATCTTGACGGCAAGGTACATCTTGGCGATTTGACTATAGGTGGCGAAACCGAGAAATAATAATAAATAGTAAGAGATATGATTAATAAAGTAATTTTGGTGGGTAATGTGGGTGTTGACCCTGAGGTGCGCACCACAGAATCTGGAGTTAAGGTGGCACGCCTGCGCCTTGCAACGTCGGAGCGTTATACCGATCGTCAGAGTGGCGAGAAGAAGGAATTGACAGAGTGGCATACCATTACATTGTGGCGTGGTCTGGCAGATATTGTTGATCGCTATGTGCATAAGGGCTCGCAGCTCTACATTGAGGGTCGCCTGCGTACGCGCGAGTGGGTGGATAAGGATAATGTAAAGCGTTATACTACCGAGATTTTGGCCGACAATATGCAATTGTTGGGTAGTAGAAGCGATAGCCAAGTAGCGGCAACTGCTACGGCAGCCCCAACATCTGCTCCTGCAATGCAACCCGCTGCGCAGTCAGCAGCACAACCATCCTACCAGCAACCAGCAGCGATTCCATCGGTGCAGGATGACCCCGATGATTTGCCATTCTAAGGCGATGTGTTATACATATATCAAGGGCTGCTAACTCGGTTAGCAGCCCTTGATTATTACTTATTCAACCTCTCTTTTTATACACTCAATGCCTACGCGTTGCAGTAGCTTAAGGCCATCTTCCGAGCGGTAGTCATCCAGATATACCACACGCTTTATACCCGCCTGAATAATGAGCTTCGAGCACTCGATACAGGGTGCTGCTGTGATATAGAGCGTTGCCCCGTCGCAGTTGTTGGCACTCTTGGCAACCTTGGTGATAGCGTTTGCCTCGGCGTGCAGAACATAGGGTTTGGTCTTGCCCGTAATTTCGTCTTCGCATATGTTCTCAAACCCCGAAGGCGTGCCGTTGTAGCCGTCCGAGATAATCATCTTATCCTTGACAATGAGCGCACCCACCTGACGGCGCACGCAGTATGAGTTCTCGGCCCAGATGCGTGCCATACGCAGGTAACGCAGGTCTAATTGTCGGAGTTTCTCCTCTTCGTATCCCATAGTTGTTCGAGTTAGGGTGTTGTTACCTCGGTTACAGATTCTTGCCGTGGCAGTGCTTGTACTTCTTGCCACTACCGCAAGGACATGGGTCGTTACGGCCGACCTTCTTCTCAACCTTTATCGGTGCAGGCTTGCTCTTCTCGCCCTGACCTGCCGCAGCCGCAGCCGCCATGCGTGATGCCTGAAGTTTGTTTACATCAACCTTGGCCTTCTGCTGACGCTCCTGTTGCATGCTCTGTGGGTTGTTCTCGCGTGTCGGGATGTATGACTTGTTGAGTATAGCCAACGACTCGCGGTTAACCTTCTCAAGCATCTTGGCAAAGAGTTCGTAAGACTCAAGTTTGTAGATAAGCAATGGGTCCTTCTGCTCGTAAGTGGCATTCTGCACACTCTGGCGCAACTCGTCCATCTCGCGCAAATGCTCACGCCATGCATCATCGATGGTTGTGAAGAGTACAATCTTCGAGAAGGTCTTGTAAATCTCGGCACCATCGGTATCCTTGCAACGCTGCAACTCAACAGGTACGTGGAATCCCAAATGACCATCGGTGATAGGGAAGTGCATGATGCGGTCCATCTGCTCCTTGTTGTCCTCATATACCACCTCCATAGTGTTGCGCACGGTGTCGGCAACAGCCTTCTGGCGGCGTGCAAAGAGTGTGCGCATATCCTCAACAATAAGTTCTACGAGCTGTGCTGGCTTCGCCGAGTTGTATGTAGCCTCGTCAAACGATGGCTTGAGGGCCACCTCGCGTATAAGGTCATAACTTGCCGACTCATAATCTACACCTTCGTGCATCTTCACGAAACTCTCGGCATAGTCATACATGATGTTGTTCAGGTCAATCTCAATCTGCTCGCCATAAAGGGCGTGGCGACGGCGGGTGTAGATAACCTCGCGCTGCGAGTTCATCACATCGTCATACTCCAACAGACGCTTACGCACACCAAAGTGGTTCTCCTCAACCTTCTTCTGGGCACGCTCAATGGCATTTGTCATAATGCCAGCCTGGATAACCTCACCCTCCTGGATACCCATTCTATCCATCATTGCGGCTATACGCTCCGAGCCGAACAGACGCATCAGGTTGTCCTCCAGTGATACGAAGAACTGCGATGAACCAGGGTCTCCCTGACGACCGGCACGACCTCGCAGCTGACGGTCCACACGGCGGCTCTCATGGCGCTCCGTACCGATGATGGCAAGACCTCCGGCCTCCTTGGCCTCGGGCGAGAGCTTGATGTCGGTACCACGACCTGCCATGTTGGTAGCAATGGTAACCTGTCCGGGACGACCAGCCTCAGCAACAACTTGTGCCTCTTGTTGGTGTTGTTTCGCATTCAATACATTGTGTTTGATGCCACGCAGTTTGAGCATACGGCTCAACAACTCCGAAA
>JAEIGA010016516.1_pt1 | contig 11228 bp, 6 predicted proteins | sample 9270691 | NCBI WGS metagenome assembly JAEIGA01 (sample SAMN17057246, study PRJNA624740) | gut metagenome | biome: biome; isolation source: fecal sample | host: Bos grunniens | place: China: Xizang | collected 2019
ATATGGCTGCTGCAAATGCTGCTGTTCAAGACAAAAAATATGATTTGGCAATAAATCAAGCTGAACAGGCAATAAAATATGCTGCTAATAACGACGGTCGTGCAGAAGCAGTTTTATTGTGTGCAGAAATTCATTCCGATGCGGGGCAATATGAAAACGCAATTAATTTGTTGTTGCCTTATTCAGAATTAAAAAATGACTTTGGAATGAAATGTATATTCCAAATTGCAAGAATTTATGAGCGACAGCAAATGCTTGAAGATGCTGATTCTAAATATAAAGAATTAGCAGCAAAATTTTCTGGAAATGCCCTTGCAGAAGAAGCTTTATATCGCCGTGGAGAATTATTTTATTCTGCAAAAGATTATAAAACTGCATTAAATCGTTTTAATGAATATTCCAAAAAATATCCTGCTGGTTCCTTTGTTGATGCGGCTTGGTATTTTGCTGCTGATTGTATGGCTCGTACTCAAAATGAAACAAGAGCAATTTTGCAACATAAAGCATTGATAAAAAATTATCCTGATAGCACTTATGTATATAGTTCCGCAAAATCTTTGATGGAATTAAATCGTAATAACAAAAACTATACAGAAGCTTTGGAATATGCAAAATTCCTTCTTGATAAGTATGGTGATCAAGCCCGAAACGATGGAATTGCTAATGATGCTGCTGAATTAGATAAATTATCTGGCGGATTAACTGAAGAAATTGTTCAGAAAATATCTGATTTTGAATCAGAAGGTGGAATTCAAACTGTTTCTGGAAGAATTATTGGAACAGAACTTGCACAAATGTATTCAAAAGCGCCTTCCTTATATAAAGATGGAGTTACATTAGCAAATAAAATGTTGCCTTTGCAAAAGAATAATATTTCCATTGAACATGAATATGCTGCTTTGAATGCGGAATTAATTGCTAATAACTACAGAAATTCTGGAAAAAATAAAACTGCTGCAGAAATGTATTTGTCCGCAGCTGAATATTTTAGAATGTCTAAAAATGATGAAAAAGCTGCTAGTGTTTTGTATGCTGCAGTTGATGCTTTTAATGCGGAAGGCCTTAGCGGTGATGCAAATGAAACAGCAAAATTGTTACAAAAATTATATCCACAAAGTAAACAAGCAAAAAATGTAAAAGTTCAAGAGTAGTAGGTGAGAATATGAAAAATATCAAAAGAAATTGTTTAGGAATTTATTTTATTTTAAGCGTTACTTCATTTTGTTTTTCACAAGAAGTAAATGTTGCGGAAGAAGCAATTACATTACCTGATGTTTCTACTGTAATTTCAGATGGTGCAATCAAAGCAGGAAAGAGTGCTGTTCCTGATTATTCAGAAGTTTTACCAAAAACAGAAATTGATGCAGAACTTTTGCCACAACTTCCTGATTCTGAAAATATTGCTGTAGAAGAAGAAAAAGTAGAAATGTTGAAAGCTACTTCCGAAAAAGATGTTTATGCAGAAGGTCTTGCAGGTTGTGGACTCCCAGGATTTTTTATTGGGAACTTTTCTGTTTATAGACAATCAGGAAATAATCCATTTAAGATTTCCTTTATGCACGAAGGTGCTTCTGGTTATGCAAGAAATGCTTTGACATCTGGTTATTTTGACAGAAATACAGAAATTTCTGCAGAAAAAACTTTTACAACAAATACAATGAAATTTTATATGGCTGGTTCATATAAAACATTAGCTGATGGAATGCAAAGTAAAGTAGAAAATATCAGTGATGTTACAAAAGAAATTATGTCAGCATCATTTTTATATGACTGGAAATTGCCAAAAGGTTTTGGAATTAATTCAAAAATTGAAGGTGATTGGTATAAAAGATTTGCGTGTGTTGTTGGTGAACCTGTAACTCCAATTCTTGATTATGGTAAAGATATTTCTACTTTGGAATTTGTTCCTCAGTTGGGATTTTCTTGGGAATATAAAGGTTTTTACACTAATCTTGGTGGAAAATATTCCTTATTCAATAATTTAAATAATTCATTTGTGGAAAGAGATATAATTAATCGTGGTGATTTTAGTCTTTCTCTTGGATGGAAACATGATTTTATAAATGTTTATGGAAATGCAAATGTAGTTGTTGGAAATGAAATTGGTAATGAATCTGCGCTTTTCCCATTTACTGTAGGAGCAGATTTTTCATTCGTAACAGGACTTTCTTCAAGAAATATGAATATATCTTTGAGCGGTGGTCTTGATTCTTATTCTTTGTCTGCAAAAGATTTGGAACTTGCATATAAATTTACAGCTTTATCTTTTATGCCTTCTGAAACAACTGATTGGTACGGAAAACTTGTGTTAGGAATCCCTGTAAAAGAAATATTTACAATAAACTTTGATGGTGTTTTCAAAATGACAGCCTTTGATAATGGAACTTGGCAGCCAAATTATAATTCAGAATCAGCATTGTACGGTCAATATGCTTTTGAACAAAAAGATATGATTCAAGTAAATACAACAACTTCAGTTTCTTTTAGAGTTGGAATTGCAACTATTTCAGCTTTATGGAAAGCATGTTGGGGTGATGTTGCTGCTTTAAATTATCAGAATTACATTGGGGCTGTAGTTTCTGTTCAAGATGAAAATTCTCGTTTTGGAATTGACGCATCATTTGGTATGCCAACAGATTCTAATGCAGATATAATTCCAATTATTGATATGTCAGCATTTTTCAGATTAACTCAGGCTGTAAGACTTGCAGTTTCAGTTGAGGATATTGTAAAATTAATTTCAGGTGATTCTAGAACTTATGCAGGAGATTATATCGATAGAAGCGGTTCCGCTGCTATTTTGGTAAAATTCTTCTTCTAATAAATAGAATAAAATAGAAAAAATACTTAAAAATATTATAGGAGAAATATTGTGTTTGAAACTTTAAAAGCTGGTGGTATTTTAATGCTACCAATCATATTATGTGGCGTTATTGCAACTTTTATTATTATTGAAAGATGTTTTTATTTTTATGTTACAAAAAAGCGTGATGCAAAATTGATGTATGATTTGAATGAATCATTAAAAATCAAAAATTTTGAATTAGCTAAAGAAAATTGTGTAGAAGCTGATACTCCTACTGCACAAGTAGTAAAAAAAGCACTTGATTGTCGCGATTGGAATGAATCAGATTTGCGTGAAGTGGTTGAAGCAGAAATGGAAATAGTTGTTCCTCGTTTTGAACATTTGTTGACTCCACTTGGAACAATTGCTAATATTGCTACTCTTTTAGGGCTTCTTGGAACTGTAACAGGAAATATCAAGGCATTTAGTGTTCTTGGTGGCGGTGGTTCAATGGGGGATCCTGCTGCTTTGGCTGGTGCAATTGGTGAAGCTTTGATTACAACTGTTGGTGGTCTTATTGTTTCTATTCCTTCTATTATTTTCTACAATTATTTTGTTTCAAGAGTTCGTCGTAGAATTGCAGAAATGGAATCTAATGTTACTTCTGTTTTAATTAAACTTTTTGGAAGGGTATAATATGAAGTTAAAAAATAAATCAGGTGGAATTCAAGCAAATGTTGATATGACACCAATGATTGATGTTGTTTTTCAGCTTATTATTTTCTTTCTAGTTTCTACAACTTTTGCAATTTTGCCAGGAATTAATTTAAAACTTCCAGAAAGCACAACTTCTGAAAATACTTCAAATGTTGGTATTACAATCACTGCAGATAAAAATGGTGGTTTGTGGTTCAATGATAAGCAAGTTTCATTTAAGTCTTTGGGAACAGAACTTTCTTCTTATGATACAAAAAAAATAAAGAAGGAAGAATTTCCAATTACATTAGAAGCTGATGCTGATGTTACAAATGGTACAATTGTAAAAATTTTTGACATAATAAGAGAAAATGGTTATTCAGCAGTAAATTTGAGAACTTCGGATAAATAATGTTAGAAAAATTTATAAATGAGCAAAGATTTGATAAAGTAGCTTCTCAAGGTATAAAACTTAGTTTTATTGTTACGCTAGTTTTTTGGATTATTACATTAGTTTTTTTAGCAGTGTATTCTCCAAAATCTGAAAAAACATATAAAACTGTAAAAATTACTTTGTCACCAACACCAATTGAGCGTGTTGAAAAGAAAGTTGCAAATGTTACTGCACCTTCTGAAGCTGCTACAAAACCAGCACCTGCTCCTCAAAAGGCTGCGGCTCCTGCAAAAAAGGCAGCACAGCCTTCAACTTCAAAAGTAGCACAAACTTCTACAGCAAAAAAAGTTACGCCAAAGCCAGCTACTAAACCTGCAACTACTCAAGAAACAAAAGGAACTAGTTCGCAGCCTAAACAGAAAAAGCAAATTACATACAAAAAAAGCGTTGAAGAATTAATGGCAGAACAAGCTGCGTCTTCATCAAAAAATAAATCTTGGGATGACAGCATGTTTGATGATGAAGATTCTTCATCAGTTTCAACTTCTTCAAGTTCATCTTCAAATGTAGGTCAAATTTCTGGAAGTAGTGCGTTATCAGGAACAGCTGCATCTTCTGCAGGAAGTCATCAATCTGTTTCAAGTGTAAGTAGTACAGCTAATTCTTCAGTGGGAGTAAGTTCTTCTGCAACAAAATCTGCTTTAGGAAAAATTGCTACAACATCTTATGTTGATAACAAAACAGCGGGAATTAGTTCACAAGCTAATATTAAATCATCAACAGCTTCTGACGGAAAAGTTGCAGTTGCTTTGTCAGATGGAAGTGCAAGAATTTTGCTAGAACCAGCAAAACCTGTTATAATAATTTCAGCAGCAAGTGCAAAATTAATAGATAGCACTAGAACTGTGGAAATCAGTTTTAGAATTCTTCCAGAAGGCAATGTTCCTTTGAATGGAATAAAAATTACACCTTCTGCACTTTTGCCATTGGAAATTCAGGCTGAAATTAAAAAACAAATTTCAACTTGGCGCTTTGCTTCGGCTTCTGATGATGGACAAGCTGTGTTTGAGTATAGTATTATTAAACGATAAACTTAAGTTTTAGGAGTTTTTGTGTACATTAAAAATCTTGGAGAAATAGAAGCTATCGCTTTCGATATTGATGGAACTTTATATCCTCAAAATAGTATTCATTGGCGTGCAATTTTTCATTACATTATTCATAATTATTTCTTTTTGCATTATGGAATTGTAAGAAGTAAACTTCACAAAATGAATAGATTAGAAGATTTAAATGATACACAAGCTGAATTAATGGCAAAAGGTCTTTTGTGTTCCAAGGAAGTTGCAAAAGAAAAGTTGCGTAAAATTGTTTATGACGGATTAAAGAAGTATTTTAAACGCATAAAATGTTATGATAATGTTCCTGAAACTTTTGAAAAATTCAAAAACGCAGGTTTTAAGCTTGCTCTTCTTTCTGATTTTCCTCCTGAACAAAAAGGGGAAATTTGGGGCGTAAAAAAATATTGTGATGTTGTATTAGGAACTGAACAATTAGGAGCTTTAAAGCCTGATCCATATTCCTTTTTAGAAATGGCAAAAATGTTAAATGTAGAACCTTCTAAAATATTGTATGTTGGTAATAGCAAAAAATACGATGTTGCAGGTTCTCATAATGCAGGAATGAAGTGTGCTTATCTGGTGCCATTTAGAAAACGGTTGTTTAAAAAATTCATAAAAGAGCCTGAGATTTGTTTTTCAAACTATCGTCAGTTACAAGATATTGTGTTACAATAAAAAAAAGTTTAATTTCGCATTTTTTGGTGGGGAAAAATGTCTATAATCACTATTGTTATTTCAGCTGCTATTGCGGCAGGAATTTCCTATTTATTACATATTCTTGATAAAGATAATAATTCAATGGAAAAAGTTAAACGCTATGCAGATAAGCGTTTGGCTGAATTTAATCAGTATTTTCAAACTGAACGAAAAACTCTTGATGAAGCTTCTGCAGAAATAGAAACTCGTCAGGCACAGGCTTCTGCAGCAATTAGACGCTTTGAAGAACAAATTTCTCAGTTCAAAAAGATGACAGAAAATCTTCAGGCAGATTCAAATGCTGTTCATAATATTGAAGAAAAAATTACAGATTATGATAAAGTCGTTTCTGAATTAATTCAAATGACTGCTCGTGTTGAAGAAAATCTTGAAAATGTTAAAAAAGAATCATTAGTTATAGATAAATTATATGAACGATTGAATACAAATCAGAAAAATATGGATACATTAGAAAAGCGTATTCCTCAGATTTCTAATGATTTTGCAACAAAAAATGGCGATCAATTAAAATTAATCGGAAATAAACTTCTTGAAGAATATAATCAAAAAGCAGAACATTTGAAGAAATCTCTTGCTACTCTTGAAGAAAATGCAAATAAAGCGTCAATGTCATTTCAGCAAGAAATTTCTAGTGTTTATTCTTCTGCATCAAAAAAAGCACAAGAACTTGAAGATGAAGCATTTAAGCATTTAAGCATTCAAGCACAACAAAGAACTGATGCTTATCAAAAAAGCATGAATGAAAATATTGTTTCTTTGAAAAATTTGTTTGAAGCAAAAATGCAAGAAGTTACACAAGCAATTGATGAAAGAACTTCATCTGTAGATGATGTAACAAAAAATAAAGTTGATGAATTAGATAAAAAGTTCAATCAGATTTATGTAGATTTATCTGCAAAGTTTAAACAAAAGTCTTCAGAACTTGATGCTAACATTGAAGCAAAAACTTCAGAAGTTGCAGAACTTTGTAAAGAATCAAATTCAAAAACAACTTCAAGTATAAAAGCAAGTTTTGAAGATTTGGATAATAAATACAAACAAAAATTGGAAGAATTTACTTCAAACTTTGATACAAAATTCAATCAGATTCACGAAAAATATGTAAAGCAGCTTGATGGAATTGACGGAAAAAATGATGGTCGCATTAATGAAATTCAGCAAAAAGTTGTAGATGCTGATGAAAAATCAAAAGCACAAATAGAAGCTCTAAAACAAAAATATTTAGCAAGCTTAAATTCTATTAATGAAAAATATTCTCAGCAATTAGCTCAAATGACTGAAAAAAATGATAAGCGTATTTCTGAACTTGATAAAAAATATGACGATATGTATGAAGCAATTTTCAACAAAAGTGAAACTGCACAAAGTAATTTTGATGAAAGTTTTACACAGCAAATTAATCGTTATTCAGAAACTTATGAAGCAAAATTGGTTTCATTGCAGAATGCTTATGATTCAAAATTCAATGAGTTAAAAGATGATTACACAAATAATTTAACAAATATTGATAATGAAACTAATTCTCGTATTTCTGATTTAACACAAAAATATGATGCAATTTACGATGAATTAAACAAAAAATATTCTGAAGCAACTTCAGGACTCGCTGAACAAATTGAAACTGTTCAACAGATTTACAGTGAAAAAGAAGGTGGAATTAATTCAGAATTAACTGCAAAAATTGATGCTTTAAGTGAACAATACAGACAGCAAATTGCAGTTCTTCGTGATGAATTAAATACATCTTTGGAACAGGCAAAACAGACATCATTTAGTTTGCAGGAAAGTGTAGAAGATAATTCTAAAAATCTTGAAGCTGTTAAATCAGGATTTGATGAACAAATTCAAAATATTCAGAATAAATATGGCACTTTATTTTCAAATGCAATTTCACAGGCTGAACAGAGAGAACATGAAGCTTATGAAAATTTTGCAAAATCAGCTGATGAAAACTTTGAACGCTATAATGCCTCTGTTCAAGAAAAAATTGATACACTTAAAACAACTTTGGCAGATACATTTTCCACAATGTCACGCAATATTGATACATCAGTTCAAAATGCAGAAGCATCTCTTGCTCGCATAAAGAATGAATGTGATCAAGCGTTGGAAAAGGCAGAAGAAATTCAGCCTGAATTAAATTCAAAAGTTCAAGCTATCGAATCAAAAATTGAAGATTTTAAATCAAAATCCACAGAAAAGCTTTCTGAACTTGCACAGATGATAGATTCTTCTGTTGCTCGAATTTCAGCAGCTTGTGAAGCTCAACAAGATAAAGCGTTGGTGGGAATTGATAACCAATTGGCTTCTTATAAAAAAGATATGGAATATCGCTTATCTCGCTTGGAAGCATCTGGAAGTGATATTGATTATCTTGAAAAAAATATTAAAACCGCAATGGAAGAAGTTCAGAAAAGAGTTTTACATACTTTTGATGAATTTACAGATGAACAGCAAAAGCGTCATGACCAATTTGCTAATTCAATAAAAAGTAATTCCGAGTTGTTGGAAAAAGAATTATCTGAAATTGAACAAAATATCGAAAATCTAAAAGAAACTGCAATTGGAAGTATGAGTCAAAAATTGCAAGGTTTTGAAGATAATTTTGATAGAGATTTAAAAATGCGTGCAGATAAAATTTTGGAAGATTTATCTGAATGGAAAACTTCTTTTGATGGAAAAATTGATTCATTAACAGCTTCTTATCAAAATGAACGCAAAGATATTGAAGTTCAGTATAATGAAGATTTGAAACAAAAATTATCTGCCTTGATGCAAAAAAATGATGATCAAGTTGCTCGCATTGAAGAAAATTTAAAACAAACTGAAAATTCTACTCAGCGACAAATTGCTGAATTAAAATCAATTGTTTCTAAATTTTCATCTGAAATGACTTTAAAAATTGAAGAAGCAAACGAAACTTCTGATAGTTACTTAAAAGAAACTGCTGAAAATGCTCAACAGACTATAAATGAACAGCTTCTAAAAGTAAAAGAAGAAATTTTACATGATGTACAATCTTTTAAAGATGATATTGAAATGCGACAAACATCTGGAACTTCTTCTATAAATTCTGCACTTACAGAGTTTAACACTTGGAAAGACCAGCTTAATTATCAGTTAGACCAATCAAATCAAGTTTTCAATCAAAAAATTGAATCATTGAAAGAAAACGCAGATAGAAAAATTGCTGATGCAACAAGTTTCTTGGAAGAGAACTTAAAAACTTACACAGAAAGTTTTGATAAACAACAAACAGCTATATCTGAAAATATCGAAAGCCTTGAAGGTAAAACAGAAAAATCTTTGCAAGAATATGAAGAGCGTGCTACACAAATTATAGAACAGTTAAGTAATATGTACACTCAGATGTTGCAAGATACAGAAGATAGAGTTCGTGCACAAAATGCTGATTCTTCTCGTAAGTTAACAGAATTAAGTAATGAGTTGCAATCAATTTCTGAAAAGAATAGAAATGAACAATCATCTCTTATTATGAAGATGCAAGGTGATGCAAATGCTATGCAAGGAACTATGAATAGTCTTTCAAAGGAATTGGAAAGTATTCGTTCACAAATGCAAATTTATGATAAGGCAAGTCAGTTAAAGAAAGAATTAGATTCAAAAATTGAATTGTTGGAAGAAGATTTTGACAGAATTGATTCTTACAAAAAAATCGCACAAAATCTTAACACTCAATACAATGAACTTTGCAAAATGAAAGAATCTTTTGAATTAAGATTAGATGATTTTGAAAAAGAAAAGTCAAAGATTGAATCAATTGAACATAAATATACTCAAATGATGAATGCTTCTGCAAATATCGATGAAAAAATTCGCCAGCTAAGTAATACAAATGATGAATTGCAGAATATGGAAATTTCAGTTAGAGATTTAAAAGATTCTGTAAGCGATGTTTCTAACAGATATTCTCGTTTGGAACAAAAACATGAAGTTCTTGATAGAGTAAATAAAGATGTTGATGCAGCTTTTGAAAATCTAAAAAATTTGGAAGATAGATTAAAAGATTGTGAGCGTCAATCATCTACTTTGCCAGATGAAATTAGAGTTGTTCAGAAAAATGTTGATGAATTACTACGAAGTGGTCCAAAAATTGGTGATGCTATAGCAAAATTGGAAAACATGCAAGAATTGCTCAAAGATGCAGATAAACGCTTAGAAACAATTAATTCAACTAGACAAGGTATTAATTTGCAAGAACAAAGATTGCAACAGTTGTCAAAATCTGTGGATTCCAAATTTGATGATTTAAAAGCAATTACTCGTAGCGAAATTGAAAAAAATCCTTCTGTTGACGGAAAGCATGTTACACCAGCTCAACGCTCTAGTGTTCGTACATTAAAACGCCAAGGTTGGACAACTGCGGAAATTGCAAAACAGTTAAAATTAAGTCAGATGGAAGTAGAACTTATTCTTGAAGTTCCTTCTGATGAGTTATAATGAATTCTTTTGTTAAATTTGTAAAAAAAGAAATCGTTTTACTCATTTCTGTTTTATTGGCAGTTACTACTAGCATTTTAGGAAAAACTTCTCCTAAAATGTTAGTGGGCGCTATAGATTGGCGTGTAATTTCTCTTTTGTTTTCATTAATGCTTGTAATTCAAGCGTTCCGCTCTGTAAATATTTTAGATAAAATTGCAGATTTTTTTATTAACAAATGTAATTCCGTTCGTAAGTTATATTTTTCATTGATGTTGCTTGTTTTCTTTTTTTCGATGGTTGTGACAAATGATGTTGCATTATTAACTTTTGTTCCAATTACGATTTTGATTTTTAAAAGAATAAATATTTCTTGTGTTGATATAATCATATTAGAAACAATTGCCGCAAATTTAGGTTCCTCTGTAACTCCAATGGGAAATCCTCAGAATTTGTTTTTATTTTCATTTTATAATTTTTCAGTAAGTGAATTTTTATTCATAGGAACAAAGTTAGGAATTGTTTCATTAATTATTTTGATTTTGTTTGTTTTTGTTTTTACGCGTTCTAAAAATGAAGTTGTTGTAAATTCAGAAAAAAGAGATAGCATAACTTGTAATATAAAACTTTCTATTTATTATCTTTTTATTTTAGTTTTTGTTTTGTTATCTGTTTTTAGAATTGTTGATTACAGATTGAGTTTTGTTTTGAGTTTGCTTTGTATAAGTTTTGTAAATATTAAACTTGTTGCAAAAGTAGATTTTTCATTGTTAGTTACTTTTATTGCATTTTTTATTTTTACATACAATATTTCTAATAGCCAAGCGATTGCTAATTTTTTTAGTTCCATATTGCAGAATGATAAAAATGTATTTTTTACGGGGATTGGATTAAGTCAAATTATTAGTAATGTTCCTGCAAGTCTTTTATTATCAACTTTCACAAATCAAGCTAAGGCTTTGTTTTACGGTGTAAATATTGGCGGACTTGGAACTTTAATCGCATCTCTTGCAAGTGTTATTTCATATAAATTATACAAAAATGAAGTAAACAATCAAAATTCAGAAAATATAAA
>JAEIGA010016517.1_pt1 | contig 11228 bp, 3 predicted proteins | sample 9270691 | NCBI WGS metagenome assembly JAEIGA01 (sample SAMN17057246, study PRJNA624740) | gut metagenome | biome: biome; isolation source: fecal sample | host: Bos grunniens | place: China: Xizang | collected 2019
CAGCATGGCACAAGCACAAGCTTCCGGTTGTATTCAATTCATCAAAGATACATAATTTAAAGCAATTCACAACCAGATTGCGCGAAGCGCAAAACAAAAAAAGTTGTATTCAATTCATCAAAGATACATAATTTAAAGCAATTCACAACTGTACACGATATTGACTTTGTGAGCGGTAGTTGTATTCAATTCATCAAAGATACATAATTTAAAGCAATTCACAACTACAGATAATTGCTTAATCTCTGCTTCTTGTTGTATTCAATTCATCAAAGATACATAATTTAAAGCAATTCACAACAGGTATCGCCCATAAAAATAAAAAAAATAAGTTGTATTCAATTCATCAAAGATACATAATTTAAAGCAATTCACAACCATTTCTGGAGGCTTCCATTCTGGCATTCTGTTGTATTCAATCTATCAAAGATACATAATTTAAAGCAATTCACAACCGTATTGATAAGAAATTTTATGGATGATGTTTTTGAGATGACTTTTTTATGATTATAATTGCTTAATGGATAATATATATGCAAAATCTTTAGTAAGACTAGACAAGTCTATAAAGGCAATTAAATTTCTACTATTGTAGATTTTTGATTTCAATGCAAAGATATAACTGTCTATAAAAGACAATTATATTTCTGCTGTTGTATGTAAGATGTTACGCAGATGGCGTAGGAGGAGAGCGTCAAACAGGTGGTGCCATCGATTTGAGTCTTTGTGATAGCAATGGAATCATTCCTGTCCTTATGATAATTTATATCGTTCTCCATCAAGCTTTATTGTGTTCTCCTTTGTTGCGTATTCAATTCCTCGTTTCATTGAGGCGTTGACATTGTCTCTTACGCAGGCGTAGCCGAATAGGCGAGAGGTTTCGCTGATGAGCCCTTCTTCGTCTATAGCGAATTGTTCTTTCAGAACTTGGATAATTGCCTGTGCAACTTCCTCGGGTGCAATGTCTAATGATTCGCGTTCTGATGCCAATCGATAACCTGAAAAGTATTCCAATTGCTCCTTGTCTTTCCAGTAGAATATGTCATCAGTGCCACTTGTAACCAATCCCATATCCGCAAAGATCTCGGACAGGTAAGCGTTGATGCGAACTCCATTGCGAGCAATGCCATAGCTGTTCAGCAGTCGTTTTATTAATAATCGGCGGCTTATAGGAGCCTCGGATTCTAATATTGTCCGAATATCCTCCACGACAGAATCTGTATAGTAACCCTGTGAGAACATCGTAGAATCTGCATAACGAATCGGTAGATTACATATATTATATTCTTTCGCATTAGTGTTATGCGCGATTGCAGTCTCCTCATGAGTGCTATCTTTCATCGGCTCTGGGTCTTCTACTACATCCTCAATGTTATCTTCAACAACATCGTTCGAACTTACTCGCTCAATTTCCCGAATAATTCCATTCAGCACATGATCAGGAGTGTCCCACCACTCAACAGACCATATATTATATGTCTTCCAGCCGAGTAATGTGAGAACGGCAGGAGTGGTCACGTCACGGTCGTGGGCTGTGCTTGATACAACATAGTTATATCCATCGCAGAGCAGTCCTAACATGTATCGGTCAGTATTTACAGGGTCTATGATTCCAATGTCGATACGATACTCAGAAGAGCCGATGTTGGTGTTCACGGCATAGCCTTTGGCTTTTAGGGCGGCGGCAACCGATTCTACAAATGCATCTTTTGCTTTTTTCTTAAAACCGTAATCCATATGCATCAGAGCGGCGTTGCCACGTTTGGCATATTCTAGGAATGATTTGAGATACTTCACGCCTTTTGCATTGGTGCGGTATAAGTCGATGTCATCGGCTTCAAGCGACGAGAACACTTTCATTTCGTATCTTGCGCGCGATACTGCAACGTTCAATCTTCGCTCTCCGCCATCGCGGTTGAGTGGGCCGAAATTCATGGCAACCTTGCCGAACTTGTCTTTTCCATAACCAACCGAAAAGAGGATGACATCTCGTTCATCGCCCTGTACATTCTCCAAGTTTTTGATAAAGATAGGCTCGTACATCTGTGAGGCTACTGTTTCCAAATCGGAGTTTTTGCGTAACATATCGTTGAGCATATCTTCGATAAGCGACTGCTGGTTGACGTTGAATGTCACAACTCCGATACTCTGTGATGCTGTTTTAGGGTCGGAAAGTCGTTTCTGGATCTCCTTGATGACGGCTTTAGCCTCTTCTTTGTTGTTGCGACCTGAGCCACGTTCATACACGCCATTTACATACTCGAATTTCACTTTCGTTGCCATGTCGTCATTGGAAGGGAATGTCATCAGCGAGTTCTTGTAGAAGTGATGGTTGCTGAATGTGATAAGGCTTTCGTGCTTGCTGCGGTAATGCCACAACAGGTGTTTTTGCGGCATCGAGAGAGCCAGACAGTCTTCAAGGATGCTCTCCAGATCCTCGCTCTCGGAGTGCTGCTCGCAGAAATTATCAGCCATAAAGAAGTTTGTAGGAGGCAGCTGATGCTCGTCGCCAACAATTATGGCAGTCTTGCCGCGTGATATGGCGGCTATAGACTCGCAAGTAGGCATCTGCGAAGCTTCGTCGAAGACAACCAAATCGAATTGTGGCCAATTGGAGCCTAAATACTGCGATACTGAGAGCGGACTCATAAGCATTGCAGGACACATCCTCGAAATAAGGTCCGGAATGGTCTCGAAGAGTTTGCGTATTGATACTCCGCGACAACCGTTGCGGATGCATTTCTGCAAATAACCTACATCGGAGCTTTGTGAAGCTTCTTTGCAAAGAGCTGGTAACATTGCTGTCATCCTTATAATCAGCTCTTGGCGAGTTACTTCCTCAAAGTCTTTGCATAGTTTGCGGAATCGCTTTATCTTATCTTCAAACAATATTGACTGGAAGAAACTTAAATCCTTGTCGGTAGAAATATAATAATTAGCGCACTGCTTGTACACGCTCTTCAAGTATGCATTTGTTATGTCGCACTGCTTTGCTTTTCCATTTTCAAACATTTCGACAACTGCATTAAGATTGCTGTCGCACATCTGCTTGCAAATTAAATTGTAACCGACTTTGCTTCGCAAATTGCTGATATTGTTTAGCCAACGTGATAGTATGCTTGAAATTTCTGCAAGCCAGTCGTCTGTTTGCGGTAGGGCGGCCGCTGTCATTTGTTCCAGCGAAGACATTTTATCCGACAGCTTTGTATAGGTCTCGTTATAGTCTTGCAGCATCTTGTTGTTGAGACTTGTACAATTGCTAAACACAGGTGTTATTTGTGACCATATGTCAGCGAGCGGCGCATATGCTGATTTAAGTTTGCTAAGGCTGTCAAGGTATAAGCGAAGTCGTTGTGTGTCGACACTCTTTAGCTCATGCTTGATATTATATGATTTGTCAAAATGCTCGATCAGCTCGTCATATTCTTTTTGTATGCGATGCGTCGAGTCAAGTTTTGCCAATATATCAGGTATCATGTCATTGTCAACACGTTTGCCGTTATGAGTGTAGGAGGAGATTGTGTTTATGATGTTTTTGTGGTTAAGATACTTCGCTAGTAGCCATTTTTGTTCAGTCTCCATCCATTGTTGACGCAATGATTTGTGATCAAGGTCGAGAATATGCTCGTTGAAGTTTGTGAATAGTTCGGTTTTATGATGCTCAAGATCCCTTTTTATGTTTGCAAATTCGCGCAATACATTGAGTAGGTCGTCTTTTAGATTTATGATGAAAGCACTAGGAATATCTCCGCAATCGAGCAAAACTTCAACTACGGTTTTTAGTGCTGCGTATTGTTCTCTAGAAAGTTTTTCGGCGGAGAAACCCAATACCGAAGACAAATCATCTCGTCTTTTATTGAGAGAGTCAATCTCAGGTAAAGTTTCTTCGATTTTATTTTGTATATTGTTTCTTAGATCTGGCGAGTATTCCAATAGACCGATTTCTCGTAGGGCGTTATCATGCTCTGCGACCATTCTTGCGACAGATTCGTAATTCTCGACAAGTTCGGTGTTTTCGCGAAGTCGTTCCGCTGTCAAATTTTTGATATATTCGTCAGCTAATTTTATCGTATTTTCATCTGGAATATCTATTTCGGAGTAGCGGACAAAACAGTCGTATACGGATAGTCCGCAGCCATACACTTTGTGCAATCTCTCCACATGGGCGTTAAGTTCGCTTTTCAGTTCGTCAATATGCGCGGCATTCTCTATGAAAGAGTCGTCGCCCATCTGTCGCACAACCTCGGTGGTCTTTCGGAACTGCTCCATGACCAAACTCTTCTTGGTCTTATTAGAGTGCAACTCCAAACAGAAAGGGTCAAGGCCGATAGAAGCAAGACGCTTCTGTACAACCTCCAATGCAGCCATCTTTTCTGCAACAAACAACACTCGTTTGCCATGGAAGAGGGCGTTGGAAATGATATTGGTAATAGTCTGTGACTTGCCTGTTCCTGGAGGGCCATGCAAGACGAAACTCTTTCCTGTTGCAGCTTTGTGGATAGCTGCGAACTGCGATGAGTCGGCGCTTATCGGCAGTGCTATATCTTTGGCGGTAACTTCATTATTGGCGACAGTCTCGTCATTGCTGATATCTTCGTGAAGTATTCCTTCGATTAGGCTGTGAATAAGCGGATGCTCACTCATAGACTCTCGATTGGTTCGTAAGTCGTTCCAAATAACAAAGCGATTGAAATCGAAGATGCTTATAATTGATTCCTCTATTACATCCCACTTGTTCTGTTCCATAACCGCCTTGCGTACTGCGGCAAGAATGTAGTTGATATCAAGTCCTTTTTCGTTCTGAATGGCGGAGGTAACATCAGGTATTTCGATGCTGAAATTTTGCTTTAAGAACTCAAAAAGTGTTTCGTTGAGTAATGGGTCCTCGCCACGGCTCACCATATAATAACCCTTATTTGCCGATTTACGTTCCATACGAATAGGATAAAGCACAATCGGAGCGAAATGAGGGTAAGTCTTGCCAGATTCAAACCATTTCAAGAAACCGAGAGCGATAAACAGTGTGTTGGCGCCACTCTCCTCGATAGATAGGCGAGCGGAACGATATAGATTTGTCAAAGTTTTAGTGAGATTCTTCTGGTCTTGATACGATCTCAATGTGTCTTTCTCCATTTCTTTGCGGAGCAGGTCGATTATGGAGTCGTTGAGGTTGATGCGTTCGCCTAAATCCTTGCTGTCAGCAGGTGTTTCCCAATCATCGGGACGTTCAACAATAAGTATCTCCTTATTTTTATATAGCAGTTGCACCATCTCACTGATAGACGAGACCATAAAGCGAAGCGTATTCTTCGAAAATCGGATGTTGAGCAGATTGTTGCGAGTGCTCAAGTCAAGCAGTCTGCGCTCCCATAAATCGAAGCGGCTAAACTCGTTTTTGTCCTTTTTGAAAGTGAAAGTTTCACTTACGCTCTCTGGAGAAGTGTGCTGGTGTACGTCGGGTACAGGATTTTTAACTTCATATTCGTTGCCGTTATATATTCGTTGAGGAATTGGATGAACACCAGCCAATCGGGCGCGGGCGACATCAAGGACGAATGAGAATTTCTGCACATCCTTAATCTTGTCATTTGCAATGCTTATGGCCTGATCAAAAGCAATCTTGTTGCTCTCGTTGGCGGCTGTCATCTCCATCAGAATGATCTCATTGATGCCCTCAGCGGTACGCTTAGAGATTACAGACGGATCATCATTGACGCTATCTACAAACATATCATCAACCAACCAGCAACCAGCAAAGGCGTGTTCATCTTGCATAATCAGCAATGGGTTCATTCCGACAGCTTCAAGGCAGGAGCACATCAGCAGTGCCATGTCAAGACAACATCCTCGTTTGCCTCGGTCATTGCTCAATAGTTCTTCGCAAGTGCGTATCTTCTGTCCGTGTTGGGCAAGGGTTTTTGTAGGGTGACAATATGTTATGTTTTGTTCAGTAATTGCCTCGTATATTGCTCCGATAATCATCTTCGGACGGTTGGGTACATCGTAAGAGTATGCGCTGAGAGAACTTCTGCCTGTCCATTTCGCAAGCAGTTCCGATGCGCGCTTGATGACAGGGTCAAGAGCGATATGGTTGGGAGTGACAAACGCTGCCAGATACTGTGACATAAAAGTGTTGCCCCAGTATTGGCAGTAATCCAAAACCTCTATCTCTTTCTTAGTCTCCGCCAGTATCTCGTCATCTTTCGTCATCACTTGTACGGTGGTCGTTGCCGAAATCTTTTCAGTAAGGTTACAGAGAAAAGAGGATTTTATCACTGGCTGAATATCTGGTTTCTGCCAACTTTCATGAGCAGGTAAGCTGACAATATGTTCTGTGACAGCGTCAGCAAATTCTGGGTCAAAGGTGATTTTAACCTTCAGCCCTTCGTAATTGTTTGGAGTATTGTTTTTTACAGTAATGCTGCGAATAATAGTAACATTATTTGCGGCTAAGGCGTAACTTGCCAATGGAATCTGTTTTATGCTGACTGTTAACATATTGTGAACTTATTATGAAATTATCAAATACTCGTTTTATCTTGTTTTGTTTTTTCTCTGAATGAATGGTATCAAATCGTTGCCTTCAATCATTCTTGTCTCGTTGCCTTGACGTTGGAAAAATGCATTTTTATATGCTATCGGCTCAAAATGTGAAGGCACGTTGATTTGGCAGATGTCTTTGCCTTTTCCCCTAATAATGGATATGTTGATGGTGCCGGAGATGTACTTGTTAAATGCATCTACGATATGTTGTCTTATTATGCGTTGGTATTTGTCGACATTGATAGACAGCGCTTTCAGGTCATCTTCGATGCCGACGATTGTTCCGTCATCTTTTACACCTATGTAAATATTGCCGCCGTCGGCATTTAAGAAACCGTTTATCACTTTTAAGATGACAGGCATTTGTTTATCTATATTAGGCAGATGCAAAGGCTCTCCTGCAGGATAGACTATAGATGTCTTTAGCTCAACGTTTTGGTTTTCATTGCTGAAGGAGATTTGTTCGTCGTCATCATTGTCGTCATCTATCGATGGAAGAAGCTTGTCGTTTGCTCCCAATCCCATTTCTGTCCTGGCGATTTCCCTTATCTGATTGGTGAAGCTTTTGTCATTTGTGACGCTTTCTATCAATGCTGAAGCTAGTGACAATCTTGCCACTTTGTTTATTTTATCCGAAGGATCGCCATTGGTTGCGAGAGAATAGAGCTCGTCAATGTCGTCGACATCGCCGAAGTCTTTGATCAGATTATACATGTCGATATAATCTTTTAGATATGGGAAGTCTGTCCTGAAGTTTTCGTCCCATTGTATGTCGCTTATTGAAAACTCAACTGGAGTGTTTGTCGAAAAACATTCCATCAACTCAATGTATTGAATGCATAAGGTATAGTAATTAGCCAGTTTGTTTTTCTCGATCAACGAGATAAGCCGAGCCATATGATATAGGTTATATCTGAGGACTTTGTCGTCGTAGATGTGAAAATAATTGTCTACCAATGAGTTTATGAGGTTCAGACGTTTTTTGTTGACGTTTTCGTTCTGTTCGTCGTCGTTTTCTTCATAGTTGTACTCGCTGACCATTCTCAGTTGGTTGCGCAGCAATTCTTCTTTGTTCAGGACTTTGTCTTCATCTTGGACAAAATGCGCGATAGGGAAGTAGTTGTCTTCGTATGATGCTTTTACAGTCAAAACGCAGACGTCACCTTCTTTGACGTGCTTGCAATAAGATGTTATGCATGAACATGTTATACCGTTTTCAGTGATGAAATATGTTCGTTTGTTTTTGCTGTTTATAGATAGACACAATCCCGAGACATTATGGTCAAGATTTTCTGCCATATAGTTAGAAAATTCCATAATGTTTTCTATGATATTGAAGTTGTACTTGTTGTCTATTGTATTTATTTTAGCATAGAATTCAAGTCCTCTTTCAAATATTTTTGTAAGGTCGTTGCAAGAGAAATGATATCCGCAATATCCTGATGAATGTATTATTCCATTAATGTAATCTTCGTAAATGGAATGGCAGAATATCAAGTTTTTTAAATTGTTATTTATTCCTGAAATTATGATTTTAGTATAATCAGGTGTTCTATCTGTTATTTCTGTATCAAACAGTTCTTTCCATTTGTCTCTGTAGTATAGTATGTCATCTGATTTCTCCCATTCAGAGTCTGTCGAAGGTCCGTAGAGATGGATTGGCACTCCATCAATTTTGTATAGGCATGTGCTTTCGGTAGTGTCTATTTCCTTTATATTGCTCTTATGGATAGTGAAAATGTCGTCGGTGAAGTTTAGATGCAGGTCTTTGACATGTCTTCCTTTTAAGTTTAGTCTGTTTTGTCTTTCAAATGATAATATCTGGTCGGCAAGAGCGTCGGGGTCGTTTTGGACGTTTCTTAAGATATAACCTTTGATGCCATAGTGTTTCTTTTCATAGTTGCTGTCTATTAATAGTTTGTTTGCTAGCAGAATGGATTTCTCCTTGCTGCATATATAACTCAGATATTTGCATAAAGTCAATAGAAGTTTGTTTGGTTTGATTGAAAACTCGTTGTCATTGTCGAGGTTTTTTACGACATAGATGTTCAATAGAGAACCTATGCCGATTATAATATTCGACAGTAATGACTTGTCGACGTCTTTGTTTCTGTTGTATTTAAGTTCTTTGTTGATAAGTCGTTTTTCGTAGTTGATATATTTCTGCAAGATGTCAATGATTCTTTCAACGAGGTCGTCGTCTATGATTTCCTTCGAGGAATATTCGAGCAGTTTTGAAAAATTTATGATATTGTTATGAATCAGTTCTTTATCATAAGCGATGATTATGAATAATATGTTGAATATTTTGTTGCGGTCTTTGATATATCCTGACTTTAAAAGTTTGTCGATAATATCTTGAACGAAGTCAGTCTGATTGTTGTTTTTAATGATGCTGATAGATTCCATTATGCATTCAGCCTTGTGGATCATCCCTTCTGATTTGCGTATTGTCTCTTCGCGTTTTTGCGGACTGAATTTGTTGAGGAGTCCTGACTCTTCCAATAGCCAGTTTTCGATGTCTTTGATTAGTATGCATATTTTTTCAATATCATCTAACGATAATATATCGGATAATTTGGTGCTTATTAGAAGGCATTTTATATAGTCAAATATCCATAATCTGTTGTTATGGTTTATTTTGTTTTCTATTTCCTTGATGTGTGTGCTGACTCTTGAGTCGGTGGTTTCGTTTAGTTTGTCAAAGAAACGTTCTTTCCATTCTTCGTGATGTATGCCTTTAAAAATGGTTTCTGGCATGAAATCATCGAATTCTTCATCAACGGAGATGAAGTTAAGAGTGAAATGATCATCATATTCTTTGATGCGTACGCAATATTCTACAATCTCTCCTATGTTTTTATTTAATCTGTTGAAGAATGTGTGAAGATGCGAGATGTTGTTTTCAGTGTTTTCAATGATGGCGCGTCTGTGTCCTTTGTTTGAAAGTGGCAGTTCTTTCCTTATAACAAAAGTGTATATCTGGTTGGGTTTGTATATTGCCTTAAATAATGCTAGTTCATCTTGTTCTAGTGTGACGAATCCGTTTTCGTCAATGTTGGTGACTTTACAATATAAATAATAATTGGGGGATGAAGTGTTCTGTGATTTTGTTGGGCGTACAATAAATTCATTTTTATTATCTGAATCGACTAATCTTATCTTAAAGAATCTTTCTCCTTCATTTGAGTAAGTATCGTTTATATATTCGAATTGATATGTATTCCCAATAATTAAGTCCATAATTAAATTGTGTTGTTTGATAGAACAAATAAAAAAGTTTGTAAAATTACGAATAAAAATTGTAATGTAATAAAATATAGAGGTAAAACATATATGAAAATACAAAACTCATGTGGCGTTAAAATTCAGATGGGTGATTATTGTATTACATCCCTTGTTTTTAACTATTTTTGCACCATTCATTTCTAATATATTTCAATGGAAACAAAACTGACTCATTTAGCATTACATATTATCGGCAACAAGGCTGCCGAGGAGGGAGTGCATCTTGCCAAGTCGAACGTCTCTCTCAGTGAGGAACTGCGTAACACCTTGTCCAACTTCTTCCTTAACGCTTTCAATATAGGGGAGTTCTTCCACCTTTATCACGATAGCGGTCTAGAATATAACGTGGTCCATGGTGCGGCATCCAAGATATTCGAGGATCCGTCATGTCTCTATGAAGAGTCGAAGAAGCTGGCGCGTTATCTCTACGAACAAAGCACGCATCCTAAAATCAAGGCGGGCGAGTTTTATGTGGCTTACTTCACCGATTGCATGATGACAGGAGAACTCGTCGATGCCGTCGGTATCTTCAAGACAGAGAATAAGGACACTTATCTGAAAGTGGGCGGTGGCAGCAGCAAGTTCAACCTCGAGAGCGAACAGGGTATCAATATCAAGAAACTCGACAAAGGCTGTCTTATCTTCAATAGGGATATCGATGACGGTTATGTGGTTTCTATCGTCGATAACACTAACAAAGGCATGGAGGCTCTTTACTGGACCGACGACTTCCTCCATGTGCGCCAACGTAAGGATGAATATGCTAACACTCAGAATATCATGGCGATGGCCAAGAACTTCGTGACTCAGGAACTGCCTAAGGAGTTTGAGGTGTCAAAGGCCGACCAGATTGACCTTCTTAACAAATCATTACAGTTCTTCAAGGAAAAAGATAGCTTCGACTTTGATGAGTTCGCTGCTGAAGTCATAGAACAGCCTGATGTGATTGAGAGTTTCCAGAATTACAAGAAGAGTTATGAGGAAGAGAATGGTCTTAGTATCGACGATAACTTCATGATATCAAACAATGCGTTTAAGAAACAGCAGCGCTCTTATAAAAGAGTCATTCGTCTTGATGATAAGATACAGATTATCATCGACGGCAACCGCGACCACGTGGAACAAGGCGAGGACGCTCGCGGAAAATATTATAAGGTTTATTATACAGAAGAAGAGTAATCGTTTAGTCCACAAACATCCACGAAAAACCTTTCGTGAAATATTAGTGAAGTTTCGTGGATATAAAAAAAACGTCCACGCAATTGCACTAAACCGCCACGAAAAAAACCTTTCGTGAAATATTAGTGAAGTTTTGTGGATATAAAAAAACGTCCACGAAATTACACGAAACCATCACGAAAAACCTTTCGTAAAATATTAGTGAGATTTCGTGGATA
>JAEIGA010016518.1_pt1 | contig 11227 bp, 6 predicted proteins | sample 9270691 | NCBI WGS metagenome assembly JAEIGA01 (sample SAMN17057246, study PRJNA624740) | gut metagenome | biome: biome; isolation source: fecal sample | host: Bos grunniens | place: China: Xizang | collected 2019
AAAGGAATAGCAAAAATTAAACATGATGGAAGCGAAGATAAAAAAGCAATAAAAGACACAAGAGGTGCATTTATGCTTCCAGAAAAGGTTGTTTCTGTTGTTGGTGTTTATGAAATCGGAGGATTTGAAGGAGAAGCAGGATGGGGAGGAATGCTATTAGGAAAGCATACTGGTGATATATCTCTCCAAAACCTTCTTTATCAAAATGCATATGACAGAAGTTTGGCGATTGCTGCCGATACAACAGCATATTATGTCGCAACAGAATCTTTCCTTGATATCTCTCGCCAAATTTTCCAACATCCTATTACATTTAGATATAATCGTCTTACAAATAATCTTCGATTTTTAGGTGAATTACCTCGTAAAGATGTTATTGTTGATGTATTAGTAGCAATTCCAGACTGTGATATGTATAATGATGATTTGTTCCGTAGATATGTTATTGCTGATTGTAAAGCAAATTTAGGTAGAGTATTAGGTACATTTAGCTATCAATTGCCTGGTAATATTTCTATAAATGTAGAACAAATTGCAAACGAAGGAAATGCAGAAAAAGACAGTATTCTTCAAGAAATTAAAGATATGTCTGGTTCTTGGTATATTATGACATTCTAAAATCATGAAGACAGGTATAGTAGTAGATAATTATGACCCTTTATATAAAGGTAGATGTAAAATACGAGTGTTTGGTTTGCACTCAGAAACAATTTGTGGTCAATATTTAATTCTAGATGATGACCTACCTTGGTCATGTCCCGCACCTAACATTGGTTCATCTAGTGGAACATTTAATGTTCCAAGTATTGGTGAAAGAGTTTATGTGAATGCAGATGACCCATATAATATTCAATATTTCGGTCAAGTAGAGGTTAAATCATCTATTAAAGATTTACAACACAAAAACACAGAAATGTGTGATAAACTCAAAGTGATTGCATATAGCGAAGATAACATGGAAGGTGAAAAGGACTGCTTGAAGATATACTATTTACCTGAAGATGGATTAACAATAGAATGTGATGGAAATCAAATATTATTAACAAAATATAACAATTTATTAATAAAAAATAATAAAGGCGCAGAAATATCACTTGATAATGTGAGTGGTGATATACATATAAAGTCGGAGAGTAAGGTAATTCTTGATTGTGCTGAAGTTTCTCTTGGAACAGATGCTGCCGAAACAATAGTATTGGGAAGTAAACTAATGGAAAAGTTTAATAATCACACACATTTTACTGGAGATTCTGGAACAACAAATCCACCAATAGAAAAATTACAACCGAATGACTTTTCAAGACTTGTTAAGATAAAATAAAAAAGGAGAGCGTGCTCTCCTTTTTAGTTATTTGTGTATAGACTCTGCTTTTGTAGTAATTATATGTTCAATACCAACAATATCCTTAAGAACATTTATAGTTCCAGCAAAACTTCTGTACCAGAACCCATTGTCACTAGTGTAATATGCTAGCACACATATATCTTTTAAATATTTATTATTCATTATATCATATTTAAGACGTGTAGGTCCTACATATTGATCATTCCAAAGTGCATCGCCAAATATCAAAAATACAGCATCTCTTTCTTTTCTTTTAATTTTATTAATTTCTTCAGCAACGTCTTTGAAATTTTCTGTACTAGGACCAGGATTTTGTGTTTGTATAAAATCCCAAGTTTGACTCAATGCAACATCTGTTCCATCTTTTAATGCTTTTCTATCTAAAATTCTTGGTTCAACTAATCTTGCTCCAAAACCATATACGTGTACAGTAGAGTATTTAAGTTCTACACACATATCAATAACTTTTCCTAAGAAAGTATATACAAGATCTTGTTCAACTGAACCAGAAAAATCTACAAAACAGTATATATTTTGAATAGTACCTTTTGATGGAGCACTTGTTGGTAATATAGCATCTCTCCAAAGATGGTTTTTATGACCCCATTTAATTCCTTTATTTGAAGTTGACATATTTCCAACACCAATAGATTTAGTTCTTAAGAATACCTTAAGCATTTCTTTCCATTCATCATTATTAATTTTTCTTTTTAATGAATTTTTAACAATTGTAGAAGCAAGAGCAGAACCACCTTTTTTCTTACATGAATTTTCAAGACCATCAACAACGTCTTTTCTTAATTTATCCATTTCTTCTTCGCTGTAGTCTTCGTTTCCATCTGTATTTTTTTCTTTGATCATTTTTTCTATATCTTTATCGCTGACTCCAGCCTTTTTCATATCGTTTCTAACTGCTTCATCAGATGGTTTTTCTATTTGACCACCAGGTGTATCACCTTCATCTGGAACATCTGTTGAGTTTTTAATCTCATCAATTTTATTATCAAAGTCTTCTATTTTATCGGAATCGAGTGATTTTTTAAGTTCTTCTAATTTTTTTCTTTTTTCTGATTTTGAATCTCCTTTTCCACCATTTTTTGTTGAACTTTTTGATGAATTTCCGCTTGAATCTTCTCCAAATTCTCCTTCTTGACTACCTTGCTGTTCACCACCATCACCACTTGAATCTTTTGAATCTTTACCTGATTTACCTTGTTGTTTGCCTTGCTGACCGCCTTCGCCAGATTCTCCTTCTTGACCGCCTTCGCCAGATTCTCCTTCTTGACCACCTTCTTGACCACTTTCGCCATTATCATCTCCATCTTCGTCTCCCCAATTAGCACCGCTATCATCTCCATCTTCATCACTATCATCAGATTTGATATCATCTCCACCTAAAGAATCAATAGCATCTTCAATGGTTTCTTTTAACTTTTCATCTTCACTAATATCATCGTCTTCATCATAATCTGATGATTCTTCCATATCATCTTCGTCTCCAAAATGGTTATTGCGATAATCAAAATCATCAAATTCGTCATTCTCACCATCTTCATCATCAACCTCAACTTCTTTCTTGATTTTTTCATCAGACATTTCGTCCCAACCAGCGAGTTTATTTTTTTCGAATGTTTTTTCTTTTGATGGTTTTGGTGCTTTCTTCATCATTGGATCAATCATATCATCTGGTATTTCTGGTTTTGAATCTTTAACCTCTTCTGGACCACTACCAGATCCAGCCTTTAACTTTTGAAAAAGTTTTAATATTTTTTCAGCAGCAGCAATCTCTCCCTGTTCTTTAGTTTCCATTTCTGGATGAATAGGAATATCGCTTTCTTTTACTTTAGACACACCTTCTGATTCTGTCAAAAGAATATTTAATTTTTCAAATATATCCATAATATCAATTATTAAAATTTATTTTTTATTTCTCCTTCTGCAACTAATTCATCAAATAGTGCTTTCGATCTTTTATCTAGATTTATAATAGCCATAGGATCATCAAACAATCCCATATCAAACAATCTCTTTAGGACAGCCTTCTTATCTTTTTTAAATAATGCCATTAAGTCATCTCTCATTTCTCTATAACCCTCTTTAAATTCGTCACTTGCTCTCCAAGCCTTTTGAGTTTTTAAGATTTTTCCAATTATTCTTAACTTTTCAGCCGCTGTTTTTAAAACAGATGTTTTTGCGTTATCGTCTAATTTTGAGTTCAATAAATGTTCAAACAAAGCCTTTTCAACAACTTCAAAAACACCATCTAAAACTCTATGTAAATCATCTTCGTTTTTGTGAAGAATAACTTTATCATCTAAAAGTTTCTTTAAATCTGTAAATAAAGAATCTTTTAATTTTGATAAATATAACTTTAAATCTACAACATCATCTTCTGTAATTTCAGATATGTTCATTTCTGTAAGAGTATCTAATACACCAACTATATTTCCCATTATATCGTATGATTTTTTACAAACCAAATCATATGGATCTTCACCTAAATGCATTAAATTCTTTAATACTTTAATAAGTTTTCTTAATGGGTGTGATGCTTTAAATGCTTCTTTTCTATCTTTTGCTTTCTTTTCGTCTCTTTCTTTTCTTTTTTCTTCACTTCTTTTTTTATCAACATCCGATGAAATTATATCTTCTAAACTGTCTTTAATTTTATCCGAAATGTCTTTTTTATCATCTTTACTCATCTTTCTTTCTCTCATTTGAGTAATAGAATCTTTCATTGTTTTTCTCATATTTTCAATATCCTTTAATACATCTTCTTCTGATTTTTTAAAGGTATCCGCTATGTTTTCGGCATTTTTAGCCATTTCATCTGCCATTTTATCAATATCTTCCATTAAATCATTATATTGACTCTCTGACATTTTAGAAGGTTTTTTATACAAGTCGTCTATAACATCTTGCATTTTTTCACCAATTTCACCAATTTCACCCAATCGTGTATCTTTCATTTCTTCTAAAATATCTTGAATGTCGCTATCTCTATCTCTTCCAAGAATTTTATCTATTGTTTTTTGTAATTCTTTATTTGCCTTCGCTTTATCGGCATCTGTTGCTGTTGGGTCTTTTAGAACTTTTGCTGCTTTTTCTATTGCTTCAAGTATTTTCATTTCAGCATCGCTTATTTTCGTACCATTTGCCTCGCTCCATTCTTTATACTCTTTATCACCATAATTTGTATAAATATCTTCCCAAGTTTTTCCAGTATATTCTTTTTTATATAGACCATTCATTTTTTTCCAAAAGTCTTCAGTAACAATATTGTCTTCAACCATAGAAGCGTTTATTTCATAGTCCATAGCAAGATTTGCCTTTTTGTTTGCTGACTTCCACAATCCAGCAGATAATAAAGACTTCTTTGTTTCATCTGGGAACATATCATTAAATCTAAGTAGGTGTTCCAAAAATATATGGAACATTTCATGAAATAAAATTCCAAAAACCCTATCTTTATTCATAGCGCATTCGTTATATACGAAATTCATGTTGATCCATAAATTATTATATGTATCAACACACATAGTATTACATACTTCAGATGGATATGTTGGAATATACATAATTTTACATGCGTTTATGAACGAATATAAATATGAATATTTCTTTTGCATATAAAACATAGCATCATTAACAACTCTTATAATATCAGAAGTGTTTACTTTAATTATGCTATTTTTCTTTATATCAATTACATTGATTTCTCCTAAATCATATATTTCCTCAACATTACCTTCATGTCCATATTTTGCGGACTCATTAATAATTGTTATAAAATTGGTCATACTTATAGTATAATATATATAATGTATTTATGAAAAAAAAGAGAGGATAAACCTCTCTTTAATTTATAATATTGAATTTAAACAAGAAATTCTTTTAATGCTACTGGATTTGTTAATCCATATTTCTTCATAAATGCCTTAATGAAGTTAGGGAATGTTTTTAACATAGAATCTCTATATTCTTTACTTTCAAGGAATCCAAATTTAATGAATAATGAAACATATAAAGGTCTAACATAATTATCTTTTGATGCTTTAAATGTTCTTTCTAATGTATTAAATAAATTCATAATTTGCTCCTCTGATGGAAGATTATCCTTATCAAATTTCAAATCGATATATTTTTTAATTCTATCAATTACCTCAGAGCATTTCATATCATCAGATATGTTATATTTAGGATCATTCAAAACTTTAGCAGGACTAAATGATGTTTTGTATGTTGATAAGAATTGAACATAATTATCAGCCATTTCTTTTCCGACTGCACCAGCGGCTTCTGTTCTAATAATATTCATTGGAATATCTTGTATAGAATCATAGCCATCATTTATCATAACATTATGTAACTCAACCATTAATTTTGACCAAGTACGAGGTGTTGGCCAAGCAGTTTTTCCTCCTCTATACTCACCTGGTCTAATAGTATGCCAGTTTGTATATTCTCCAGTTGTTGGATCTTTTGCTTGCATAAGGAATGTTATTGTTGCATCGTCAAAATGACCATCTTTAACAGCCCATTTTTTCCAATCGTCAAAATCTGGAACGAAGTTATATTGTTTACTAAAACGAGTGCCAACCACTGCTCCAGTTGCATCAAATCCAGTTTGAACCTCATCATCATCTCCTGGTCTATTTGAACAAGCAATAATTGCCCATTTACTACCTAGTAAATATTCACCATTATTAAATGTTCTATTTAATAGTAACTGCATAAGTATTTTAAAAATACTTTCATTTGCTCTGAAAAACTCATCAAAAAGAATAATACCACCCTCTGTCGTTTCAATAGTTCTCATTTGTCCTTCATCATCATAATCTGATATAAGACGACCATTTGCAATAGCATCTCTTTTTTTATTTTCATCATTGTCTGTTGTTAATTTATACATAGGAAGCCATGTTTTCAAAGCCTCACCAGAAACTTTAAGTTTTTGTTGTAAATATTCTTTTGATTCAACATCATATCCTTGTGAAGATAATTTATTTTTAACTTCTGGGTGTTCTTTCATATATTCTTCCATTGATTTTTCCATAGGTAAAGGTAATGAAAAACCATCAACAGTTAAATCTCCACATTCAACAGACAAAAGAGTTTTTTTATCTGAATTCATATCATTCCAAGCATTAATAACGGACTTTGGAATTGTTGATTTTCCAATACCTGGTGCTCCCCAAATAAGAATTGCTCCACCAGCATTTCTTCCTTTATATGCAGGAACATTTTTAATAGCCTGGTTTAAAATATGTTTAAAGTAATCAGATTTTATATCCATTATATCTTTAATACCACTACCATCAGCAGAAAATCCAACTCGCTCTGCTTCTTCATTTAATTTTTCACCATATTTACTGTAATGTTCATTAACCATATCTACCATAGTAAGGTAGTTTCTATATTCGATACTATTTTTATCGATAATACCATAATATTCAGGCTTCTCTACAATACTAGCAATAGATTTTACATTATCATTAAGATATTCATTTTTTACAGAAGTGAATGCTGTTACACCATCAACTTCACCATTTGAAATATAATTTAATGATGTATATGGACTTGTTGCATCAATAATTTTTCCATCTTCATCAAATATTGCTACAAAATTATTTAATTTTAAAACAATATTTTTAAAAAATGATTTTATTTTATCGAATCCTTTCTTTACGAAATCTCCAAAACCTTCATTTATAAAAGTATCAAAATCTAAAATATGTTTCATATTTTTATTGTATTTCATATTTTTATTTTCTTTTATCTCATCAGCATTCCATTCATCATACTTACTATTCCAAAAGTTTTGTATAATTTCTGCCTCTTCATCTTCTGCACCACCAACTATTGGAAGAGCAACATGAACAGGTTCTTTTTCATACCCCCCTTTACCATCAGGTATATAATCACCATGTTCATCCAATTTGTATTCTTCTCTTGTTCCAGTTGTCCAATGTGATAAAGTTTGATTAAAATCCGAGAATGTAAACATTCTTAAAAAATTTACACAACTTGAAACATTCCATTTACAAATAGTATCATTGTTAAATGATGATTTATAAAACATTCCCTCCATTGTCTCAACACTTGATACAACCCAATCTCTCAAATCTGCGTTTGGAATATCTGTAAACGCCAATAGAGCAGTCATATCGGTAACATTTGATACATCCATTTTTTTCCATATATGACGATTTCTTTCATGATTAGTTTTATTTTTAACCATAGCATTATACACAGAATTGACAGCATTAAAAACATTCAATCTATCAACTTTTGCTTCATCTGGGTCTCTAAGTATAAGTTTTCCTGAAATTGTTTCTTCTTCTGTTTCTTCAGGCTCAACAGTTGTATCATCAACATGTTCATCTTCAATACTTCCAGAAATCGGTTTGCCACTTTTATCATCAACATCATCATCAAAAGAATCAAAATCCATATTGTCAAAATCTATATCATCCTCGTTTTTTTCAACTAAAAGACGAGCATTTTTCTTTCCAGATTCTATACATTCATTGATTAAATCAATATTGTTTTTTACAGACTCATTGATCATTTCCTCATTTTCGACAAGCCATTTATCAAATTCATTTATCATCTGCTCATCAGGAAGGTGTTTATTTTTATTAGTCCATTCCCATACAGCAGGACTTATTAATTGTTCTAGTGTCATAACTTTATACTATTTATATATTATTATTTTATCTTTTTGTATCCATAAGACGGCGAAGTCTTTTTTTCCATCTTTTTCTTCCATATTCACCTTGGAAATTAGTGTGCATGCTATCTGCAACAAGACGGAAATTCATTTTACGATATTCTGGATCGTCGAGATATGATTCAACTTCTGCTATAAACTCATCTACAACATCTCTTGGTATTAAACACATATCATCTGGTAAATCTGTTTCTGGCATATCTCTCTGCTCTAAAATTTTCTTTTTTATTACTCTCCAAATAGCCTCTGGCATTGGGTCTAAATTAAAACAAGAAAATCTACTATTAATAGCACTCCATTGTGAATCTCCACCAACTTCTGTTTTAAATGCATCAACCGTTTTATTAGAAATAATAATAACTACACCTTTATAATTAAAGTGACTTGGCATTTTTGGAGTTTTTGTCTCCTCATGCTCTTTCCATGCATCATCAATAATTTGTTCATGTTCTTTTACTATAAGTGCTGGTAATTTATATCCTGTATATCCTGTTTTCTCTCTATATTCTTTATCCAACTGTGTCTTTTTTGCATCTTTAAATTCTTTTTCTTCTTTTGGTGTGCTATGTCCAACTTCAAGGAAATATCTTTCTTGTCGTGTTTGATTTTTAAGTATATAAACAGAAGAATCCGCAGATTTGCCACCAGTTTTTGTTGATATAGAAATTCTTGATCGTTCAGGTTCTCCTTGTAAAGCATTCTTCCATAAAGCCAATTTATACTCTGTATCAAACAACGCAGCGGTATCATCGAATATTAAAAGTTTTCCGTTATAATCATAAAGTCTTTTATATAATTCAGAAGGCGCTGTGCTACCATTTACGACTTCAAAATAATCTTTATCTGGTTGCATTTTTAAATCTCCTAATGCTCTTTTAATAGATTCTGTCTTACCAATACCACCAGGACCTGTAATAATCATACCGCGAGATTCAAGAGCACTTCTATCATTTCTATCAAGCACACCACCTTGCTTTACATATTTACACATAGCAACTGCTATATCATAAATTTCTTCCAAATCTTCTTCATACTCTATTGTACTTCTTTCGAGTTGTTTCATATACACTTCGCTACGAACACCTGATTCTGTATCGGTAACTTCAGCAGGAACTTCTTTTCTTGTTGTAATGGTAACATTATAAGTATAACTTGTATCTTTAAATAACTGTTCCATTTCTTCTCCGTGATCAGACATACCTTTTGCTGCTGTTATAAAAACATTAATTACATTTTTAAAATAACCACCTATTGTTAATTTTTTTCCACCTCCAATTATAGACTCAATTTCTTTACATATTTGAACATATGGTTCATCACCACTTTGATATCCTTCCCATATTTCTTTAACGGCGGCATTAAACGAAGGCATTTTTTTAACACCAAGAAAAACACTTAAAATAGCATCTCTCACAACAGAAGATAAAGTTGCAGCACTTTTAACTATTCTATCATCAAATGGGAAAGTTGGTGCAGCACCACCTTCAGCCCACTCACAAATAAGACCTTCTTCAATTGTACTTGGAGCAAGTTTTGATATCAACGCATCAATAATATCACTAAAACCTAATTTTGTAGTAGATAAAACCAAATCTGCAATGTTTTCTCCACCCAAAACAAATTCTTTGAATAAATATACATGTTTTCCATGTGTATTTCTACAAATAACTATATTCATTGATGGATTGTCATAATTATAGAAATATACACCAGATACATTATCTATATTAACAATCATAGGGTATGCACCAAATTTGCCAAAACCTGAAGCATTTAATCTTTTCAAAACAATTTTAGATATTTTTAAAAGAAATTTATTATCTGAAATCATTTCAGGAACAAAAACATCATCTTCCGTAAAACTATTTTTGATGTTATCGTCTAATGCTTCATAAATTTTTTGACCTTTTAACTCAAAGTCAAAATCTTTGAAACTTTTAATCATATATTATCATTTATATTATATATATTATATTTATGTAATTTACATTTTTTTTAATTCAAATAAAGTGTTTCATACATATGTCCAGTAGCCTTATGTTCAACAGTTTTCTGATATGAACCACCACCACCTTTAAGATAAATTATATTTTCATAGCAATAATCTGGAACATATTTACCATCACTACTTAAAATGTATTTTATACCCATATCATTCAATACTCCAACTCTATCAAAAAAATCTTCATAATTGAATTTACAAAAATATCTTGTGCTTCTTTCATTCTGAAATGGTGGGTCTAAATATAAGAAATCTTCATTTCCAACTTTTTCAAAAATATCTTTATAATCACATTTTATAAACTCAACATTATTATCATTAAGCAATTCAGTCCATTGATATAAAACTTTCTTTAATCTTACTGGAGTTATACCATCTCTTGTTAAGTGTAGTGTTTGATTAAATTCACACCATTTATTATATCTAGGTTGTCCATTTGTGCAAACTCTCATTAAAAAGAAAAATAAGTTTGGGTCTCGTATCTGATTAAATTCTTGTCTTACCAACTCATAAAACTTTCTCTTATCTTGTTTATCCTCCATACTATTCATTTCACACCATAATTTAGTATATACTTTGAATAATTTATCTGGATTTTGTTTGATTGCTTTCCATAAATCAATTAAATCACCATTTATGTCAGAACATACAAAATTATTTACATGAATAGAAGGCTCATTTAAAAGCCTAAATAATACACTACAAGAACCACAGAATGGTTCATAATAAGTATCTATATATTCTGGAAAATACTTTATTATTTCATTAGACTGCAATCTTTTAGTTCCTGTCCATTTAACTATTGGTTGAAAATCAATATCTTGCATATTAAAAACTTTTATATAAAAATAACAAATATGGACAGCAATCGCCATACTTGCTATCCATATTTATAAAAATAATTATTTTATTTAAAATGGCTTAACATATCAATAGAATCGGTTTTTTCAATAAACTTCATCTTACTGAAATTTGCATTCACCCTAAATTTCTGGTCTCTATTTTCACCCTCACGAATTTTCAATAGTTTGATATAATAATAAGGTTGAGCCTTACCATCTTCATCTAAATCACCAACACGCATATCATCCGTCATGATTATACCAAGTGCGTTATCAACAGAGTGCATTAAACCCATACTCTCCGA
>JAEIGA010016519.1_pt1 | contig 11227 bp, 6 predicted proteins | sample 9270691 | NCBI WGS metagenome assembly JAEIGA01 (sample SAMN17057246, study PRJNA624740) | gut metagenome | biome: biome; isolation source: fecal sample | host: Bos grunniens | place: China: Xizang | collected 2019
AAATATTCATCACAGTATGCATTAACAGGAATTCTACTGTGTGGTGATTGTGGGCAAGAGTACCGTAGAGTTACCTGGGCTAGAAATGGTAAGAAAAAGATTGTATGGAGGTGCAGTAACCGAGTAGAAAATGGAACAGAAAAGTGTGGATCATCACCGAGTATTGAGGAAAGTGTGTTGCATAATGCGATTATGCGAGCCATTAACAGAGTGGCAAAAAATGATGGCGACTTTATAGGAGCATTCAGAGAAAATATTATGCATGTCATCGGCGATTATGGAAAAACAGAAGATGATGAAAAGTATGATGAACTAATCAAAGAAAAAGAAAAACAAATGGTAGCATTGATTGAAGATTATGCGAGGAAAGGAATTTATGGGGAGGTAGGAGATGAGGGCTTCAAAAAGATAGCAGAAGAAATCAATGAACTGAGGGATAAACAGTTGGAAGAACGACGTCGAAAACAACTGGCAGAAGACTATGAACAACGAATCAAAGATGTGGATAAATTCCTGGAGGAAAACAACGTGAAGCTGATAGAGTATGATGATGAACTGATACGGAGAATCGTTAGTTGCATCAGCGTAGTATCAGTAGATAAAATTCAGATACAACTTAAGTCGGGAATTATATTAGAAGAATTACTGTAAAAGAAACGCGAGGAGTGACCGTCAATGAAAATTGGCGGTCAACATCATTTGGTTTTATTTAACGCTTTCCACTTCTTTTTTCTCTGATTTGTTGACTTAATGTTGGCTGACGGTTTAAAATAGATGAAAGAATGTGTCGGTGATGTAGAAAGCTGATGCATCTTTTTTGTAGTGACGACACATGTGGAGTCTGTAGTTCTGCTGTCGCGAGCGTAAGCGAAGTTTGCTAGAAGACGGTCAGTTGTTAAGTGCGCTGAAAAAATAAGAGAAGTTATTTAATAAGAAGGAGAAAAGGGCCAACGTCACTTAGACGTGTTGGTCCTTTTTGCATTTGCCAACGTTATAACTAGAGTTATAATCGACGGTTGGGAAAAGATTTTAATAATTCGAAAAAATTAAAAAATTTTGAAAAAATGTTTAATAAACATTTACCCTCTAGCTATTTTATAATCTAACTATAGAATGCAATTTGGAGGAGTGTTTTATGAAAATGAATAAAAGAAAATTTAGAGAGAGTCTAGCATATCATGCAATGGTATTGCCAATGCTTATTATGTTTGTCCTTTTCATTATATATCCGTTTTGTAGCACTGTGTTTTACAGTTTTACAGATTATTCAAGTTTTAACTTGTTTGATTACAAATTTGTAGGAATACAGAATTATTTGAGTGTTTTTGAATCTGGAAATCAACTTGCAGCTATAGAACATACGATAAGGTATGCCGCTATTATTACTGTAGTCCAAACATTGATCGCATTGTTTTTGGCATTGACGTTAACTGTAAAATTCAAAACGAGCAATTTTCTGCGTACACTTTTCTTTTTCCCAGCAGTATTTAGTCCACTAGTTGTGGGATATTTGTGGAGTTTTTTGTATTCAACATCTAACTCAGGACCAATTAATCAACTGCTGCAAAGTGCAGGATTTGATAAAATCAATTTCTTGGGGGATCCTAAAATTGCGTTATACGCTGTGCTATTTACCCAAGTATGGCAATGGTCAGGATATTCGATGGTTATTATTATTGCCAATTTAAAAAGTATCGATCCATCTTTATACGAGGTTTCAGCAATTGATGGAGCTAGTAAAGTACAACAATTTTTCCATATTACTTTACCGATGTTGTATCCATCAATGAACGTGTTGATTGTTACTGGAATCATTAATGGCTTGAAGGTTTATGATATTATTGTAGCCACAACTGGTGGTGGTCCATTTTATTCAACTATTACGATTGTGCAATCGATTATTAATCAAGCAATAGGTGGCGGATACTATGGACAAGGTGCGGCATTTAGTGTGATTTTCCTAATTATTATACTTGTTTTGACACAATTAGTTCTTAGGATTTTAAATAAATGGGAGGAGGCAATCAATTAATGAGTAAAAAGAATAGAATTAGTAAAATCATATTGGCATTTTTTATGTGGATGATTGCCGTTGTGTTTTTTTGCCCAATCTATTATTTGATTGTTTCAACTTTTAAATCCGCAGAAGAAATGACAAGAAATCCGTTTGGATTACCAACAGCATTCGATTTGTCTGGATACATAGTAGCGTGGCAAAAAATGAACTATCCACGTGCGTTTATGAATACGTTTATTATCGCGGCACTCACTGTAGTAACATCTATTTTGTTAGCGTCATTTGCGGCGTACTCAATTGCAAGATATAAAAGTAGATTTAACAAGTTTGTATTTACATTGGTTTTGGCGGGGATGATGTTGCCAGGACAAGTTAGTATGGTTTCTTTATATAACTTAGTTAAAGGATTAGGACTTGTAGATAATATTTTTGGTATTGTAGTTATCACATGTGCAGGTAATGCTATGCTGCCCCTTTTTCTATTTAGAAGTTTTATTACTACATCGATTCCTATTGAAATAGAAGAAGCAGCGCAAATTGATGGATGTGGGTTGTTGAAGAGGTTTTTCCTTATCGTGTTACCGCTTTTAAAACCTGTAGTAGCTACAGCAGCAATTATTATTGCGTTAGGAACATGGAATGACTATTTAAACCCAATGTTGTTTTTACAAAGTAGAGAAAACGCGACGTTACTTATAGAGGTTAACAGAAATATAGGGCAGTTTGCCATCGATTGGACTAGTATGTTTCCAATGTTGGTGTTGGCTGTTTTACCACTATCTATTTTTTATTTTATTATGCAGAAGCAGATTATTTCAGGCGTAGCAGCAGGAGCTGTGAAAGGATAGAAGGAGGTTCATATGTTTAAAGAAGATTTTGCATGGGGTGTTGCCACAGCGGCTTATCAAGTAGAAGGTGCGGCATATGAAGATGGGCGTGGACTTTCTGTTTGGGATGCTTATACAGCAGATGGAAAATGTCTTGATGGACATACCGGAGATATTGCATGTGATCACTATCATCGTTTTGAGGATGATGTGAAATTAATGAAAGAATTGGGAGTGAAAGTATATCGTTTTTCACTTTCATGGACACGAATTATTCCAAATGGCGTTGGAGAAACTAATGAAAAAGGGATAGAATTTTATAATCGTCTAATTGATTGTTTGATTGAAAATGGAATTACTCCATATATTACGTTATTTCACTGGGATTATCCTTATGAGTTAGAGAAATTGGGTAATTGGAGTAATCCAGAAAGCCCTTCTTGGTTTGTGGAATATGCAAGGGTGGTATTTCGCGAGTTTGGAGACCGAGTGAAGCATTTTATTACATTTAATGAGCCGCAATGTTTTATTGCTTGCGGATATGGTAGCGGAATACATGCACCTGGGGTTATAACAACAAAGAGAGATTTGGTTTTGAAATCTCACAATGTGATGTTAGCACATGGATTGACTGTGCGTTTGTTCCGAGAAATGATTCCAGATGGACAGATTGGATATGCGCCTACTTGCGCAGTTGCGATACCAGCATCCGAATCTGCAGAAGATATCGAAGCGGCAAGACAAAGGTATTTTGATGCAAAAGAAGATTGGTCATGGTGCGTTTCATGGTGGAGTGACCCTGTGATGTTAGGTAGATATCCAGAGGAAACAGAAGCATTCCAGTTGTATGGAAAATATCTTCCATCAAGTTATAAGGAAGATTTGAAAATTATTTCTGAACCAATTGATTTTTACTGTCAGAATATCTATCAAGGATATCTGATACAAGCGACAGAAGATGGTTATAAGCAATTACCAAATCCAATTGAAACACCAATTACTTCATTGGCGTGGCCAATTACACCGAAGAGTGTGTATTGGGGACCGAAGTTTCTCTATGAGAGATATGGGAAACCAATTCTTATAACCGAGAATGGAATGGCGAGTCATGATGCCATTACTCCAGATGGACAAGTGCATGATCCAAGCAGAATTCATTTTATACAAGGATATTTATCTGAGATTGGACGAGCAATTGATGATGGCGTAGATATTACCGGATATATGTACTGGTCGTTTATGGATAATTTCGAATGGGGATTTGGGTACACACAACGTTTTGGAATGGTATATGTGGATTATAACACAATGCAAAGAGTTCCAAAGGATTCCTATTATTGGTATCAACAAGTTATCAAAAATAATGGAAAAGAATTATAATGATATTAATAGATAGATGGAAGGAGGCGATATCGTGTTTTCGATACTTATTGTCGATGATGAGGATATTGTTGTAGCCGGAATCAAAAAGATGATTCGGATATATAAATATCCTTTAAAGGTGTATACAGCGTCTGATGGAGAGGATGCAAAGCAGATATTAGAAAGTACAAAAATTGATATTTTGATGACCGATATTGAGATTCCTTTTATCAATGGATTAGATTTGCTTGAGATTGCAGCAAAAGTTAATCCAGTCATAAAAAGTATTGTTTTCAGTGCGTATAGTGATTTTGAATATGCTCGTAGAGCAATTAGCTTACAAGCAATTAATTATTTGCTAAAGCCAATAGATGTGAAAGAATTCAAGACTGTGATAGAAAAAGTAATTTGCTCGTGTGAGCAGGAACATATCTCCACAAACATTGAGCAAAGTGCAGACAATGATGATGAATTGTTATTGCGAGATGTATTTAATAATTCTGGAATAGGGTGGGAAGTACTACGGAGCGTTTCGTTTTTTTCTGGAATAAAAGAGGATATGAGATTAGCGTTGTTATACGTGAGATTCGCATCAGATTCTTTAAAGAAACTAAAGATAAGAGACATATTAAAGATGCCTCAAGTTGAATGTCGCGAATATACTCTTGATGATTCACAACGATTATTAGCATTTCGTTATTATTCATTTGAGACATTTGATGCATACGCACTATATGTACAGCTGTTAGAATGGATCGAAAAATCTAAAATTGATGAAAAGATTTTTTGTATTAGCGCAGAAAATATTACGGATATTCCATTGTTGTATGGAGAAATTGAAAACATAAAAAAACTCAAGGATTTTCAATTTTATTCGCCAGATACCGACACATATTTGGAAGCTGATTTTGCAAAAAGTAATTTTTCAATTCCGGTGGATGTACAGAATATTTTAGATATCATTTCGCAGGACATAAAAGATAATAACTATTGGGCTTTAAAAACTGATATTTCTCAGTTGTTGGAATTATTAGTTTTTAATAAACACTTAAGTCCTATGTACGTGAAATATTTGTTCTTTGACATGATTAAGCAATTACAAATGCAGAACACGCAACTTTCTGTGTCCAAAATGTCGAAACTTCTTGAGGTTGTCGCAAATGCAAATAATGTCAGACAAATAGAAGAATATGTGTATGATTTGTTAGATGAGTTGATTGTTTTAGATGAAAGTGAGTATTCGAGAAACAAGCGTATCGTGGACCAACTACTGGATTGCATTCATCATGAATACTCTAGTGAATTATCTTTAGAGTATTTAGCTAAAAAGGTTTATCTTTCACCTGCATATACCAGTACAATATTTAAACAGATTACAAATCAAACAGTAATCAGTTATATCAACAATTATCGAATGCAAAAAGCAAAGAAACTTTTGGCAAATACAAATATGAAATTGGCAGATATTTATCCTGTTGTAGGGTATTCTAGTTTAACATATTTTTGCATTTTATTTAAAAATATGTTTGGGATTACACCTTCGCAATATAGGAAAAATCCGAATCTCATAAAAAAAGAAGGAGAAAAAGAATGAAAAAGGTGAAAAGAATTGTGTCCTTATGCATTGCACTAGTGTTTGTTCTAACCTGTTTTGACGGTGTGACAGTACTTGCGCAGGAAGAAAAACCGACGATAACCTACAATGATGAGGTTATGAAAGGAAAAGGTCTCCAAAATGTTGGTGACGGAAATCATTCAACCGCATATGTCAGTGAAGATGCACCAGATTTATCCAATGGCAAACAGTATTTTCAATTTGACTGGAAAGATGCTGTGAAAATAAATCAAGTGACATTATATGCAGATTTTTGCGGAACTACCACAAAAGCCGGACAGGCACCAACAGAGTGGAAGATTTTATTGTCTACAGATGGAGCTATTTATACAGAAGCGGCTACAGCCACCACAGAGTGGAATGACAGTGATGGGGTTCAATCCAAGGCACTCGACTTTCAAGCAGGGCAAGGATTTAAGTCTATGCGAGTGGTAATCACAAAGGCAAATCTCAACTGGAATCATTACGTAGTTAATGAGATAGAGTTTAAAGAAATCAAAGCAGATGCTTGTACGATTACTTATAATGATACAGCTATGAAAGGGAATGGCCTTCAAAATATTGGGGATGGAAATTATTCAACCGCATATGTCAGTGAAGAAGCACCGGATTTGTCTAATGGAAAGCAATATTTTCAATTTGATTGGACCAATCCTGTGAAGTTTAATCAGCTTACATTGTATGGAGATTTTTGCGGAACCACTACAAAGGCCGGGCAGGCACCGACAGAGTGGAAGGTTCTATTGTCTACAGATGGAACAACCTATTCGGAAGTGGCTACAGATACTGCAACGTGGACTGATAGTGATGATTTGCAGTCAAAAACAGTTGGTTTTGACGTAAATACAGAATATAAATCTTTGAGATTAGTAATCACAAAAGCAAATCTTTCTTGGAATCATTATTCCATCAATGAAATTGAGTTAAAGGAAATCAAAGAAGCTACGTGCACAATTTCATATAATGAAGGTGTAATGAATGGAAAAGGTTTATCAAACATTTGTGATGGTGACCATACTACTACATATGTCAGCGAAGATGGACCGGATATGGCTGATGGAAAGCAGTATATCCAATTCGATTGGAACATTCCTGTGGATATGAATTTAATAGGAATCTATTCGGATTTCTGCGGAGCAGGATCTAAGGCCGGACAGGCACCAACCAAATGGAAAGTATTCACATCTGCTGATGGAAATACATACAAAGAAGTCGCGAATGTTTCGGCTAACTGGTTTGAAAATGATAAATTGCAATCAAAAACAGTAAAATTTGATGCGGGTGGTAACATCATTTCCTTGCGAGTTGTTGTTTTAGAGGCGAATTTAGATTGGAATCACTATAATATCAATGAAATACAGATTTCAAAAGTACCGGATAATTATGTGATAGAGGATTTGACCGGAGAGACACAGACACCGCCGCCAGTAACTCCGCCAACACCGATGCTCACTGTTAGTTATAATGATGCAAAAATGAGTGGTACTGGTCTGAACCAGTTGTATGATGGAGATTTCACAACGCCATATGTAAGTGAGGATGCTCCGGATTTGTCTGACGGAAAACAATATTTCCAATACGATTGGAATACACCTGTAGAAATGAATTTAGTTGCACTATACTCACAATTTTGTGGAGCAGGGTCCAAAGCAGGGCAGGCACCAACCAAATGGAGAATTCTTGTGTCAACGGATGGAGCTACATACAAAGAAGTGAGTGCTGTTGCGGCAAAGTGGTATGAAAATGATGATTTACAGTCTAAGACAGTGAAGTTTGATGCGGGTGAATCATTTGTATCTATGCGGATTGTGATAGATGAGGCAAATTTAGATTGGAATCATTATAGTATTAGTGAAATCAAAGTTGAGAATGTGGATGCTGACTATATTATTAATGATTTGACAGGTACAATTCCAGACCAAGGGAAAGTGGATTCTTATGTTGATGAGGAAGGCATAACCCAATATGCTTCAGGTGCACAAATTTCATACAATGAAGGTGCAATGGATGGAAAAGGTTTAGGATTTATATCAGATAAAGATAAAACCACGGTATATGTAAGTGAGGAAAAGCCGGATTTAACCGATGGAAAACAGTACATTCAATATGAATGGGATGCGCCAATCGATGTCAATATGGTAACTCTTTATTCGGAGTTTTGTGGAACAAAGATTAAAGCAGGGCAAGCGCCACAACGATGGAGTATTTTAGCTTCTACAGATGGAGTTAACTATAAAAAAGTTTGCGATGTGAAGAAGAACTGGAGAAGCAACGATAATTTACAATCTAAAGTTGTTCAATTTGACACACAGGAAGATATTGTTGCACTTCGTATCGTAATCGAAAAAGCGAATTTGGCATGGGGACATTATTCAATTAATGAAATTGAAATCAGTCATGCACCAGAAGGATATGTGGCAAAAGATATAAGAGGACTTGCCATTCGTTCACCACAAACAGGAGATTCACAAAAAACATATCCATTAGCGCTATTGTGTGCAGGAGCTATGGTGACAATGATTGCATGTGTATGGAGACAAAAAGAAGAGAACAGGGGGAAAAAAGATGTATCGTAATTTAAAAAAGGTAATCAGTTTATTTTTAGTTTTCGCGCTGGTATTATCGTGCGCAGCTTGTGGTAGTAAAACAGAAGGAAAGAAAACTTCAGGTGGAAAAACAAAGGTAACTTTTTCATATTGGAATTCAGAGCAAACAATGAAGCCATTATTAAAACTTTTAGAAGAGAAGTTGCCACATATTCAAGTGGAATACAATTTCATAGAAAACAGTTCTTATGGTGGCGCTGTTCAAACGAAATTAATTGCAGGTAATGGAGATGATATTATTGCATTTTCACCATTTAATGTTATGACATTGTGCGACCAGGGTCTTCTTGAAGATCTTACAGATAGATACAATGATATGTATGCGCCACATGGTACAGATTTGTATACTTTTGATGGGAAATTGTATGCATTACCAATGCTTGATTGGTTTGAAGGATATTTTTATAATAAAGCAATTTTCGAAGAACATAACATAGAAGTTCCAAAGACTTTTGATGAGTTTATTGAAGTTTGTGAAAAATTGCAAAGCAAGGGAATTAAGCCACTTGCAGTTGGCGCGAAAGACGGTTCTACTTTGTTGAAATCTTGTCTTGGCTATGTACAATCAGAATATTTGTTAAAAGATAAAGGTGCAGATTTTGATGAAAAATTTGCAAAGGGAGAAACAACTTTATCAGGAAATTGGAATCCATATATTAAAGAATGGGCTAAATTAATTGAAAAAGGTATTATCAATGATGAGATGCTTGGAATCGATGGAAATCAGGCATTAGATGAATTTGTTATGGGTGAGGCCGCTATATGGGCATCAGGTCCATGGTCTTATGAAACCATCAAACAAAAAAATATTAATCTTGAATTTGGAATGTTTCCTTATTTAGGTTCTACAGAAGAAAACTACTGTTTAGTAGGTTCACCTGGTGCAGGAATTTGCGTAAATTCTAATAGTAAAGTGTTGGATGAAGCATATGAAGTGTTGGATGTAATTTCTTCTCCAGAAGGTCAGAAGGCATTGATGGAGGGTCATCCGGGGTCTACTAGTTACTTAAAAGGTGTAGAACCAGAACTTCCAGAAGAATACAAAGGTATTGAGCATGTATTAGAAGAAGGCAAAGTAATGTGTTCTTATCAAAATTGGCGTTATGCAACCAACTGCTACACCGATTTCACACAAAGCTTGCAAGGATTAGTAGCAGGACGAACATCCATAGAAGCAATGTTAAAAGAAGTGGACCGAGTGGCTGCAGCACATGTTAGAGGTGATAAATAATATGAGAAAAGCATTAAAAATTGCTCTCGGAGGATTTGTCGTTTTAACTTCGATGCTTTTTCTTGGAGGATGCGGAAAAGGAAAAGATGTGCCAGCTAATCCGATCGAAAAAGAAGGATATAAACTGATTTTTTCAGATGAGTTCGATGAGGAAAAGATTGATACTAAAAAATGGATGCCACAGTATTTCCCTCATGCAACAACTTTAGCAGATGGATGTCAAGCAACCTACAAGATGGAAGACGGAAGTCTTTGCTTATATCTAGATGAAGACTCTCCAAAATATATGGAGGGTTCCGAAATGAAGGCATCATCTATTCAGACCATAGAGAAAAATCTTCTTCATGAGGGTGCTACATCAAAGAACAAAACAAATGTGGTTCCATATGAATCGTTTGCGTGTCAATATGGCTATTTTGAAATGCGCGCAAAACTACCAAACGCAGGAGCTAATGGATATGCTGCTTGGTGGCTTATAGGTGCACAAGATGATGCTCGCGCAGATGGAAGTATGTCAAAGCAAGACGGAGAAATTGATATTATAGAAACACCGTTAGAGTATACAAATGTATTTTCTCCAAAGGTACATGCGTGGAATGACCCGGATTTATCAGAGTATAAGGAAGAACTCAAATTAGAAGGGGATTATGATGATTATTATCATATTTATGCCATTGACTGGACTCCTTCTGGTATCAAATTCTACGTAGATGGTAAAGAAATATGTTCAACGAAGAATTCGCCACAATATAGAATGGGTATATTGATATCGTTGTATTCTAATCTTGATAATTGTGGACCAGATAACGGTGTTTGGCCAAAAGCGTTTTATATCGATTATATCCGTGTATACCAAGACGAAAAAGGATATCCAGATGGAGTAACAAAAGATACAACGCCAGTAGTGTTACCGGAAGATTTAGCAACGCAATATAAGGGCGCGGTAGCACCAGAAGAGATTATGAAAGATGAAAAAACAAATCTTTTCAAATCTTGTGTTTCAGCAACGCTTAACGGTGACAAAGCAGAATTGGCGAACCTGTACGATGATGATTTTACGAATGGTATACAAAGTCCGGATTTATTATTCCTGCCAGATGAGTATGAGTTCACTTGGGATCAGCCGATTACCGCAGACACATTACGAATTGCTACTTGGTTTGCGGGAGGACAAGCTCCGACATTTGTAGATGTGCAAGTGAAAAAGAAAGGCGGGGAATACAAAACTGTGTCCTCGGCCAATATCAAATGGAAGGGGTCTACGGATTTGAATGAATACGTAGATATCGCTGTGGATGCAAAGCAAATAGTAGGTTTGAAATTTATTATTAACAAGGCGAATTTAGATTGGAGTCATTATGCAATCAACGAATTGAAATTGTTCAATTCGAAAGAAAGAGACTTAGAGAAAGAAAATGCCATAAAAGTAAAAGGTGTCAAATCAAATAAGCAGATTATGGAAGAAAATCTTACATATATAGCTGATGCACTTACCAGTACGGGTAAGGGAAAAGGGTTGGCAAATATTGTAGATGAGGATTTGGTAGATGGATACGTAAGTGAAGATAA
>JAEIGA010016520.1_pt1 | contig 11226 bp, 11 predicted proteins | sample 9270691 | NCBI WGS metagenome assembly JAEIGA01 (sample SAMN17057246, study PRJNA624740) | gut metagenome | biome: biome; isolation source: fecal sample | host: Bos grunniens | place: China: Xizang | collected 2019
CAAGGCACAGATTAAAGAACAGGTCGCCTATTATATGAATAACGCCCGCATTATCAAAGAGGGTCTCAGCAACGCAGGCTACAAGGTGACCGGCGGCGTCAATGCTCCCTATATCTGGCTTAAGACACCGGACGGTATGACTTCATGGGAATTCTTCGACCACCTGCTTGATACCGCTCATGTCGTCGGCACGCCTGGATCAGGCTTCGGGCCTGCCGGTGAGGGGTACTTCCGTCTTACCGCCTTTGGAAGCCGCGAGAACACCGAGAGAGCCATTGAGCGCATCAGCAAAATATAACCAGTTCTCTTAAAAAAAGAAAAGCACCTTGACAGCCTGATCTGCCAAGGTGCTTTTTTGTTCTCTTTTCAATAACGGCCGGTTTAACGCGCTTTACGGTAGATCTCAGCCACATCCTTTTTCGAAAGCTTCTTTGCCGAGCCGAAAGGATCACCGCAGACAACGGCAACTGCCGCGGCCATCTCCTCGATCTGCTCATCGGTCAGCTCCACTCCGAGTTCCTTTATGTTGGTCGGCATACCGATCCTTCTGTAAAACGCCTCCATCGCCCGGATCCCGGCCAGCGCTGTCTCTTCATCACTGCTGCCCGGTTTGACATCCATCACATTGACCGCGAACTGCACAAAACGCGGCAGACAGTCGCGATAGACAAAGCGCGCCCAGGTGCCCCAGATCGCGGCCAGTCCTGCGCCGTGCGTCACATCGAACATGCCTCCGAGCTCATGCTCTATCCTGTGGCAGGCCCAGTCTCCACCATCGGTTCCGCATCCGGTCAATCCGTTATGGGACAGAGATGATGCCCACATAACCTCGGCACGCGCGTCATAATTGTCCGGATCGACATGCAGGATCTCCGCGTTTTTCATCACAGTCCTGATCAGTGATTCGGAGAGGCCGTCGGTCAGTTCCATACTGCCTCCGTTGTTAAAATACCGTTCCATCGTATGCATCATAATATCGGCACAGCCTGATTCTGTCTGATAATCCGGGAGCGTTCTGGTGATCTCAGGATTCATAATAGCGAAAAGCGGTCTAGCTATGTCATTGTTGTATCCCCTTTTCTGAAGTGTCTTTTCATCTGTAATGACACAGCTGTTGCTCATCTCGCTCCCTGCTGCCGCAATCGTCAGAACTACTGCCAGCGGGAAAAAGCATTTAGCCTGTCTCGTATTATTGAACAGCTCCCAGACATCCTTGTCCGGTTCTGCCAGGCCATAGCAGATCGCTTTGGACGAGTCGATCACAGAACCGCCTCCGACAGCCAGAATGAAATCGACACCCTCTTTCTTGCAAAGCTCGATGCCTTCATAGACCTTATCAAGATGCGGATTCGGAACCACGCCGCCCAGTTCCACATAATCAACTCCGGCCATTTCCAGAGCAAGACGTACCCGGCCTAAAAGCCCGGATCTCTCTGCGCTCTTTCCGCCGTAGTGAATCAGTACCTTATGCGCACCGTATGCCTTCGCAAGATCCCCGACCTGTCCTTCTGTGTCTTTTCCGAAAACAACCCTGGTCGGTGTATAAAACGTGAAATTTAACATAGCTCTCCCTCCTGTATTTACAGCTTTGCGGCAAAACGTGCGTTATCAAGCAGCGCCGCAAGCTGCAGCCTCGCTGAATAGCCGCAAGTTTTTTCTTCAATATAAGCATTGACAGCCGGGTGATAATACCCACCCTGCTTTTCAGTCTCAAGTCCGTATAAGACAGCCTCATCCAGAATAGACCTGTCTGACATTCGCTTCGCTTCATCTATCTCATTGATAATCAGTGCCGGCCCTTTCATGCCGCGTGTATCCTGTATCGAATCAGGCAGCGCAGCTGTTTCCCCGATAAACAGATATCCTGTATAAGTATTACGCTTTACACCGCATACACTGACACCGTGCTCATGCAGGAACCGGATCGTTCCGGGATAGTCAAGCATATCCTTCGGACCGCTTGAGATCAGTATCTTGCCGAGACTTGTAAGCGTCGCCACATCCGGCGGACCGTCCCCTTTCGTCCATAGGTGTTTTCCGTTGTCCTCCAGCAGTTCAGGAAAGAAACCTCCGATCCCGGCTGTGACAGCCGCATCAATTCCTTCACGCGCACAGACACTCAAAGCCCCGGAGGCTGTCAGCACAGCATCTTCTCCCATTTCCAGGTAAGTGTCAAGATTAAAATGATTGGCGCGGCGGATCATTCTTCCTTCTCTCGCTGAGGCAACCGCCTTCTCTCTGAACGGAAGAAAACGCTCAAGCGTGCCTGTGATCAGCTTGCCCTTTTCCACCCAGACGATCTCAGAGCGGTCATCGCCCCAGTAATGTCTGAAAACATCTTCCGAAAGATCTTTAATGCCATGTGTCAACAAAGCGCTCTCAACGATGTAATCCATATCTTCTCCTCCCATTATTTTTATTATACCCGAAATACCCGCCCCGATAAAGCAATTCTTTTCCTTATTCCCTGCAGCGGACGACTTGATAAAACACCGTCAGACAGACTATAATTAAGAATTGTGGAACAGGTCTTCCAGTCAACATGATCTGCTCTGAAACAACAAAGGGAAAGGAGTGCCTGCCGCGTCACAGCGCAGGCTGAACAATCATATGAAAATAGTAGTACTAGCCGGAGGACTCTGTCCGGAACGCGACGTCTCTCTCCTGTCGGGAACCAAAGTCTGTAATGCCCTGAGACAAAACGGTCATCAGGCGGTGATGGTGGACATCTATATGGGTCTTCCCGGTTATCAGCAGAAAGACCTTGAATCCCTTTTCGAGATGGACGGCTCTCTTCTGCCGGATCCGCGCATTTCTTCCACGATGCCGGATCTTGAAGCGCTGAGAAAAGAGCGGATAAAGATGCTTGGCGCCTGTAACTGTCCTGACAATGGTCTTTACCATCAGTCATCCCAGCTCGGCCCCAATGTGCTGGAGCTCTGCCGTCTGGCTGACATTTGCTTTATGGGACTGCACGGCGGTATCGGCGAAAACGGCATGCTGCAGGCAACTCTGGATGTGCTCGGGATCAAGTACACCGGAGCCAGTTCGCTTGCCAGCGCGCTCGCAATGCACAAGGGCGTCACCAAGCAGATCCTGAGTGATGCCGGCGTCCCCAATGCACGTGGCCGCCAGATCCATGAGGATGATCGGTACACGCCGCTATCCGAACTCGGTTTTGAGCTTCCCTGTGTTGTCAAGGTCTGTTCCGGCGGATCGAGTCTCGGCGTCTACATTCCGGAAACTGAAACAGAATATGAATCGGCTCTCGATGAATGCTTTGCCATGGAGGGCGATGTGCTGATCGAAGAGTACATCAGAGGGCGTGAATTTGCTGTACCGGTCATCGCCGGCAAAGCCTGTCCGATCATTGAGATCATTCCGAAGAGCGGCTGGTTTGACTATGAGAATAAATATCAGGAAGGCAGGACCGACGAGGTATGTCCTGCTCAGATCGATGCAGAAACAACATCTGCCATGCAGAAAGCTGCTGAACGCGCCTGTGAGGCGCTCGGCATTCAGGTTTATGCCCGTCCTGATTTCCTGATGGATGATGAGGGCCGTATTTACTGCGTCGAGATCAACACGCTGCCCGGACTGACTCCCGCTTCTCTTCTGCCCAAGAGCGCTGCACAGACAGGCTTATCCTATCATGATTTCTGCGAACTTGTCGTGGCCGAATCACTAAAGAAATACGATTGAAGGTACAAGAAGGACTGCTTATGAACGCAACTGAAAAGACAACTCTTCCTCATATGACACTGGCTGAGATCGCACAGGCATCCGGCGGAACCTACCACGGTGATCCGGCGCTCTTAGATCAGGCTGTGACCGGCGTTACGATCGACAGCCGCCAGGTAACACCGGGCTGTCTTTATGTACCGTTTAAGGGCGCACGTGTCGATGGACACAGCTTTATTCCTAAGGTCATGGAAACAGGTGCTCTGTGCACACTGACAGAAGAAGACTTGACCGGAGATGCTGCTTCAGCAACACATATACGCGTTGCCTCCACAGAAAAGGCTCTGCGCGATCTGGCTGCCTGGTACCGCATGCATTTGGACATTCCGGTCATCGGCATCACCGGAAGCTACGGAAAGACAAGTGCCAAAGAAATGGTATCTGCAGTTCTGGGCGCGCGTTTTAATGTGCTGAAGACAGCCGGCAATTTCAACAACCATATCGGATTGCCTCTCACTATTTTCAGAATCAGACCTGAACACGAGGCTGCTGTTCTGGAAATGGGTATCAGCGGATTCGGTGAAATGTCCATGCTCGCGCAGATCGCGCGTCCCGATATCGCTATGATCACAACGATCGGTGACTGCCATCTGGAACAGCTGGGTGACCGTGCCGGCGTCTATCGCGCTAAGAGCGAGATGTTCGATTATATGAAAGATCCGGCAGGACCGGTCATTCTCCGGGCTGACGATGAGATCCTGGGCTCTGTAGGTGAAGTAAATGGTCACACGCCTTATTTCTACGGTATGACCCCGGAACATGCATCCCGGCTCAACGACGCTTATGTGACAGACGTTCAGACGCACGGAATTGATGGTACAGACTGCATCTTACATATGAAGGATGTCTCTGTTCCAGTTCACATCCCGGTACCCGGCACCTATTATCTTTATCATATGATGGCCGGTGCTCTCATCGGACGTCTCCTCGGAATGTCTCCCGGACAGATCGCTGCGGGGGCCGGTACGGTACAGACAATCTCTGGCCACGGTAATATCATCCGCACTGATCAGTATGTCATACTGGATGACTGCTACAACGCCAATCCCGCCTCGATGGAAGCAGCCCTTAAAACTCTCTCTCAGACTGACAGAAGACGTGTCGCCATTCTCGGAGATATGGGTGAGCTAGGTAAGAACGAAAGCGATCTTCACTACAATGTGGGACTGGCTGCCGGCAGCTGTGCCCCCGATCTCATGATCTGCGTTGGCCCTCTGGCCAGAGAGATCATGCACGGTTATCAGGACACCCCTGACGGACGTATCGCCGGCGAGGAAGACCGGGCTCTCTGCTACAATGACAAAGAAGATCTCATCCGTGACCTGCCGGACCTGATCCGGGACGGAGACGCTATCCTTGTCAAGGCATCTCATTTTATGGGTTTTGAGAAAATCGTGGAGTCTCTCCGATGACAGCTGAATCATCCCGCCAGCGCGATATTGAGCGCAGCATCATCAAAACTTACCGCAAGTCTATCTGGCGCCCTTTCACTAAAGCACTGAAAGAATATAAGCTGATCTCAGACGGCGACAAGATCGCTGTCTGTATCTCAGGCGGCAAAGACTCCATGCTGATGGCCAAATGCATGCAGGAGATCCAGAGACACGGCTTGATGGATTTTGAACTGCTCTTTCTGTGTATGGATCCCGGCTATGCCCCGGAGAACCGTCAGCTGATCGAATACAATGCTGAGATTCTCGGCATCCCTCTGACCTTTTTTGAATCTGATATCTTTGATACTGTCGTCAATATCGAACAGAATCCATGTTATCTCTGCGCCCGTATGCGCCGCGGTCATCTTTATGCCAATGCGAAGGAACGCGGATGCAATAAGATCGCACTTGGCCACCATTTCGACGATGTGATCGAAACCATTCTGATGGGCATGCTTTACGCTGCCAAAGTCGAAACCATGATGCCCAAACTCCACAGTCTTAACTTTGAGGGTATGGAACTGATCCGACCGATGTATCTGGTCAAGGAATCTGCGATCAAGGCGTGGCGCGATGCCAACGATCTGCGCTTTATCCAGTGCGCCTGCCGCTTCACTGAACTGTGTGCCTCATGTGGCGGAGATGATGATAACCCATCCAAACGGTATGAGATGAAAACTCTTATCAATGAAATGCGTAAAACCAACCCGCATGTCGATACCAATATCTACAACAGTGTCAGGAACATCAACCTCAGTACGGTCATCGGTTATCACAAAGGTGACTGGTCCTACAATTTTCTGGATGACTACGACGATCTTGCCGGGAAATAAACTCCTCCAAAAATTATTTTAAAAAAGTTTGTAAAATATACTTGACATTCTGTCGTATGAGGTTTATAAAGAGTATGTAAGATATATTTTACATAATGTCAAGCTTGTTTTCGGTGACACACAGCCGGATTTCATTTAAAGGAGGAACTATCATGCATAACACAGCAAGAATGGTCGGTATCGCTATCGGGATTATGATCGGACTGATTCTTTGTCTGATTCTTTTCAGGGTAATGAACAAAGACGGTAAAATAAAAACACAGTATGATGAAATGCAGCAGATCATACGCGGCCAAGGCTATAAATACGCGTTTTACGCAATCCTGATCTGCGAGGCTTTTCTGATTCCCCTTTCAGTCGGAAATGTCAGGCTTCCGTTAGACAATGCCTGTCTGCACTTTCTCATCATCTTCATTGGGGTGATCGTTCACATCACGTACTGTATTTTCAAAGATGCTTATGTCGGCCTTAACACGAATATGAAACGTTTTATCATCATCATGGTTGTTGCATCTGTCATCAATTTCACGTCCGCGTTCGCGGCTTTCAAAGATGGAGAGATGATGATAGACGGACAGTTTCAAGCCCCATTTATCAATCTGCTCTGCGGATTGCTGTTCGTCATTCTTGCCATTGAGCTTTTGATCAAGAAATCGATTGACAACCGCAGTGAAGATCGCTAAGAGCACCGGGAAGGAGGGAAAGATTATGAAGAATCTGAAACTGAAATCCGCCCGGGCTGCTAAAGATTTTTCACAACAGCAGCTTGCCGAACTGGTCGGCGTTTCCCGGCAGACCATCAATGCGATCGAGAAGGGTGACTATAATCCGACGATCAATCTATGCCGCGCTATTTGCAAAGCTCTGGACAAGACACTGGATGAACTGTTCTGGGAGGAATAGCTTCTGATACAAACAAAAAAACCGGCGGAATGATCCGCCGGTTTTTTGATTCATTATTTGGTATTACTCAGCCTTTTCAAAGGTCAGGGTGACTCCCTGATAATCCAAAACAAGAACACCGCCTTTGTCCTCGAAGGACATTTCGTCATCATCGTCAAAGATAATTCCGTTATCGGTCTCTTCCCATTTACCGGTCTCTTCATCATCAACAACTTTCAGAGTTACTTTTCCGCTCTCATCAAGCGTAAAGGAAAACTCGCCGCCGAGAATCTCCTCAACACCCATCTCGATTCCTGAATACTCGGCCTTTGTCGCTGACCATTTGCCCAGGTACTTGCTATCCGCATACTTGCCGCCGCCGCAGGCTGTCAGCATTAATCCAACCAATAAGACTGCACATAAAACAGCTGTAATCTTTTTCATTTTCTCCTCCTTACTAATCAAACTGATCATTCTATACCAACCGACTCACCGTTTATCTTAAGACTTGCCAGTATCATCTTGATGGCTGCACGATTCTCATCATTGGCAACATCACCGTCATTGTATGCACGGATCTCAATCAGTTTTCCATCTGATCCGTAACACAGATAAGCCCAGTCTTCAGCGGAATCACCGACATAATTGTACTGGCGGTATCCCAGATATACATTGTCGTTAAACGTATATTCCTTTGGAAGGCCAAACTCTTCATCTCCGTATTTTTCCACCATTTCATTGATAAGATCTTCGTTGTAAGCCTTGCCGATCTCGGAATAATCACTCAGTTCAAACGTGACATAGACGTCCCCGTAAACTGAGCCGCCCGCTTCCTTTTTGTTGGCCGACTCAAGTACCTTATAAGTCTCATTAGCTTCCCAGTTGTTGTCTCTCTCGTTCGGGCAAACTTCCCATCCATCAGGAAGGGTAACCGTCAGCGTCCCCGATGTCACTTCTTCTCCGGCGATCTCGATGGTCGGATCCTCTTCCTGTTCCTCTTCCTTTGTTTCTTCCCCTTTTCCAGCATCCGTGCTGTCATCGGACTTAGAACCGCCGCAGGCTGTCACTGAAAATGCGAACACGAAACAAAGCAGTACAATCAGCAGTTTTCTTCGCTTCATAGGTCCCTCCTCTCTTCTGAATTGGTTTTTGTATTCCTCTAGTTTTAGTATATAAAAGTACCATATGGTTGACAACCATTATTAACTATTTCACAATTCCTGATCCAGAATCCGGTCTGCAAACTCAGCTGCTTTAAGTCTGATATCCGGAACAGCCATGATGCTCTCGGGATCATTGGCCGTCTCAACCATACAAAAACCGGCGGGCAGAATAAAAGCCTTATTGAAATTCAAAGCTCCGATGATCTGCTCTGCCACGATATCGCCGCCGCTATAACCCGAGATTACCAACGCATAGACGCGCTTGCGGCTAAAATCATGGACTCGGAAAATGGATGTCAGCCGGTTGATAAATGCTGTGAGATTGGCCCCTACCGCGTCATTGTAATTCGGACAGATCATGATCAGCACATCACACTCAAGAATCGCCGGATATACCTGCTCTGTCATGATGCCGCCATAGAAACACCCGTCGTTTTCTCCGTAGTGCAGGCATTCCTCATAGGGGCAACCCCGGCAGTCAAGCATTGATCCGTTTCTCAGTGAAATCTCGCGGATCTGAGCAGATGGCTCCAGACGCTGTTTCACCTGGTCCCACAAAAGCAATGAATTAGAGGTCTTTCTTGAGCTGGCATGGAGCGCCACCACTTTCTGCCTTCTCTGTCCGGCAGAATGTGGCGGATAATCAAATGCAAGCAGTTTTGAGGTCAGTTCCTGCACCTGCTGCCTGTACATCTCATAGGGTGTAGTGTCAAAGACTTTTGCCAGCACATTGAAATTGGCGAGGGATCCGGTTGCCTCGACAAGCGGCTTCCCGGGAAAAGTGCATCCCGCCATGTTCGCAGAAAAAGCAATTCTTCTGGCCAGCGCCTTTGTGAAGAGCTCGCTGTTCCCATCGACGACGATGCCGCCGACCGCTCCTTTCAGGCAGTCAGGGTGTTCGCGAAACCATTCCAGAAGCCTGTAGTATTCCATGTTGACTCCGGCTTCTGACAGACAGATGGCAAAGAGCACCCTCTCACCGATCAAACTGATGCGCTTTAATTCAGAGGCCATGACGACCCAGACGATTTCTGTCCCGTTCTGTTCCAGCATCTCCACTGTGCTGCCGAGGATATCCTCCATCCGCTTTGTTCGGCCCTGCAGTTCACAGACAGGCCTGACAATAATCAGCCGGTTATGTTGTTGGTCTCTTTGATCCTGCTTCATTTATTTCCCTTCCGAACAGTATCGGGATACCGGTTATCTCACCTGACACAGATTGAGATAAGCGCGTTTCACTCTCTCATAGAGTGTATCCGGCAAAGGAGCATCCTCATATTCCCAACCCGACGTTGTCAGGCGGTTTCGGACGCCCAGAAAAGCACCCTGTTCACAATCGCCGAGGTAGAGCGAACCATAATGCCACTTCCCGCGCAACGTCAGCAAAATGGAGATCGCTGCAGATGACAAAGCCGGCGCGATATAGGGTTTATAGCCCAGCTCTCTCACACATAGATTCGCCTGCACAGTCAGCCTTGTAAGCTCCTTTGATAACTCATCATTATAATGCGCAAGACTGTTCGCTATCACAAGGTCTTTACCGTGAGGTCCGAAAGCCCGCCCCTCCTTTGCATAGAGCGCGCAGTCTCCTTCCATTTTCCCGGCGTAATACGCTGCCCGCATATTCATAACGCCCAGTCCGTACCCCTGCATCTGCCAGGGTTTTAAACCTGAAGCGTCATAGAAAGCAGCGGCAAGATTGTCCACGGGATCGCTGACAATACAGACAAGCCCTCTGTAATCCGCCTGTTTAGCAAGATCTGCGAAATGACGAATGATCTTGCGGTTTGCCTCCAGCTGCACCATGCGCACATCAACAGGCGGCTCATCCGGATGATCCTCAACCGAAGGAACGCCTTTGCTCGCGCAAAAGATCATGACTTCACAGTCAAACAGTTCTTCCTCCGTGATGACTCTTACCGGAGGCAGCTCAGGTCCCGATGGATCATCCCATTCTGTAAAAGGATAACCGATCTGATTGATTTCCATCTCAAGACGTGCGGTATTGTCCTGCCTGATATCGCAGATGCCTATCTCGCTGATCACATCTGAACCGAGCAGGCGCAGGCCGATCAGCATCGTTGTCCCTACATCCCCGAGAGCCAGAATGTTGACCCGGTTCGGATGATTCAAGCATACCGGACATCCGTCAAGCGGCTGGGGAATCACTTTGATCTCATCAGTCAATTCATGTATATATCTCATCTATTTCTCCCGCGTCATTCCTGCGGCACCGCGCTTTAAATGAAGACGCTTCAGCCAGCGTATATCATTCTCCACATAGACAGAGGGCGCCACCTGCTCGTCATATCCCAGACCTCCTCCGAGAAGCGGACGACGGGGATATATGAGAACTGCGCCCAATCTGTGCAGCGTCAGTTTTTTCTCAAATGTTCTCTGGTATTCTATCTCCAGTGCTTTCAGGATCGAATAGGCATTTTCAAGGCAGGTAAGCGAATACTCATATATGGCATCCGGATCATTATTTCCGACAAAGGCAAAACTGGTGTAAGGCATGGTCAAATTGATCGAGACATCGTCATCTCCTTCGGGCCCGTCGATGGAGTCTCCGCCGATAAACGGATAACAATCGCGCTCATTAAGCCAGATGCTGATGGACGGGATGAAATAAGCGCCTTCCGCCTGGCGGCCGCGGGCGGTCATTTTATCCTGCGCATTGCCCGTAAGTAGTCCGACAATCACATTGTGCACCTGTACTTCCTGTTCACGCAGGATCGGATCAATGTTTCTCAGTCTCTGTCCGGAATGCAGCAAATCATCGATCAGGACAACCGGCCTGTCAAATGACTTCAGCGTCTTGACCTGATCCTTGAGCGTCTGATAATCCGGAAGCTCCCTGATGGTAAAGCCTGACAAGTCATTATTGAAATATTTCTCTGTGCGCAGCGCCTTTGTCACAGTGTTGGGTACAACGACATCCGAGAGCGCTTTGCCGAAAGGTACCGTTAAATACGGTCCCCGGCGTCGCAGCGGATCAGGCTCGATCGAAACACCGTTATCGCGCGCGACAAGCTCTGCGATTTTATTGTGCACTGCACTCGTATTGAAAGACAAGAGGAGCTTTTCCGGGTAGATCTTACGGAAACAGCTTAAAAGCCTGTCATGCGCTTCATTCATCGCTCTCTGCACGCGCGGGTTTTTATTGAGGGGTGC
>JAEIGA010016521.1_pt1 | contig 11225 bp, 9 predicted proteins | sample 9270691 | NCBI WGS metagenome assembly JAEIGA01 (sample SAMN17057246, study PRJNA624740) | gut metagenome | biome: biome; isolation source: fecal sample | host: Bos grunniens | place: China: Xizang | collected 2019
ATTCCATTGCTGTGGGTCTATGTCGGGGTATGTGAGCAGTTTAATCATCGCCTTTACACTTTACACTTTACACTATACACTATACGCTTAATCACTCCACACTCAGGTCATTCATAAAATATCGGCGTTTGCCGTTTTTCATCTATTTTGGAACTCTACGATTCGTTGATCTACAATCTTACCTGCTGAAATGGATAAAGCTTTATTTAACACATCATTATCTAAAGCCTCTATCAAATCGTCAATAAATCTACAAACCACCTCACTAATGCATTTAGAGGTTGTCTTGTAGAACAAAGAAGGTGTATGATCTACTACATAATGTGTAATGCCATCTATCACATAAGTTGGATTTTCTAAAGTTGTTGGGACACTCGTTTCAATTGCTCCGGCACGATCACAACTCACATCTATAATCATAGCACCTTTCTTCATACGTTTAAGATCTTCTCTATAGATTATATGGTCTGTTCGTTTGGTATCCCAAAGCAATGCATTGACTATCACATCGTACTCACCAAGTTCTTTAGATAACAATTGCTCGGTATGTCTATCATATACCACAACATCTGCTCCCATAAAGTTCAATGTACGTATCGCACCGCGCGCTACATTACCGCGACCAATTACAGCCACCTTAGTGTTATATGGAAATATTCCGTGCAGTAAATATGCATGGCACAAAGCCGCTTCACCTGCTATCTCATTGTTTCTCCAAAACGAATGACGTCCTTGTTCAAACATATCTTCCCACGCAATTGCCGTTAGATTTTGTTGAAGAATAACATCGGTAATATTCCTATTTTGTACAGCATGCACCCAACCGAATATCATTTGGTTTTGCAGAGTAGATAGGTATTCAGCATCACCAATTTTAGGGTCACAAATAATATCTTTTTTCAATACTTCCTCTCTCGTAGAAATATGCACGCCATACTGCTGATAATCACTATCAGAATAACCAAGTACATCACCATATCCTTTTTCGATATAGATATAGTCACAATTCTTGATAAGAGCCAAATCACTCGGTATTATCGCTCTTCTCTTTTCATTTTCTTTGTGAGAGATTGGGAATCCTACTGTCTTCATAATATTTATTTTTCGTACTTATACTCCGATATACAATAATCTTCTTTTCCAGATGACATTGTAGGTATTTCATCTACAAACTCCAATGATACACTAGACCCAACAAAATGAGCAGCAAAATTGTCTACACAATACGCAAACTGATTTTGATCTTCCTGTTTGTCTTTCAACTTCAATAAAATGCGGATATCTCCTTGCTCATCTTGACGGATCTGGAATTTATCAATCTTATTATAGATCACGCAATTCTCCTCATTGTGGTAGTCATTGTCGCGATATAGCATAATGGGTAACATCGTAGGTGAGATTGGCACCCCTTGTTTGTTGTATAGTAATTTACCTGCACGCCCAATCACTTGTCCTAACACACGCGAAGCGCGACCGCAAGTACATTTTTCGGGTTTAATATATGCCATATCGCCCACTTGATAACGCAGGAATGGAAATGCATAATTACCCAAGTCTGTGGTTGTAACAAACCCAATCTCTCCATCTTTCAGTATGTTACCATTTTTATTCGTTATCTCTACTACGCAGCGCTCCTCCGATATATGCAAACCATCTTTTAATGTACACTCATGAGCATTGACACCACCATCCCCAGCACCGTACTCATCATACACACTGCACTGGAATACTCGTTCTAATGTTTCACGATATTCAGGCATAAGTATTTCACCAGTTGTTAAAATTACTTTAGGAGCAATCACAGGCAATTTGTATTTATCTATATACCTTGCTAATATTACAAGTGAAGAAGCATATCCACGTAATGCGTTTGGTTTATATCTCATATACGCTTCGTAATGTGCTTGCATGGCATCATCTGTTACATCGGCACTACTACGCTTTAGATTACGCATAATAACCTGATCAAATACATCTTTTAGTGTCATTATCTTGCGTTTCCTAACGAGTGAGTTACCACCTAAAGTCATCATTTTTTCTCCCAGATGATAACCATACCATTTCCATGCACGAAAAGAAGACGCCCATGCCATATTCCATGTTCCGACATCTTTTTTAAATTGCATAGGAGTACCTGTACTTCCACCTGTGGAGCCATTTTGATAGTTGCGTGTATGAATATCCTTACTTATCAGATCGGCATAATTATCTCGTACCATTTGTTTAGTCAGGACAGGCAATTTTTGTAGGTCTTCTCGCGTCCGAATATCAGAGGGGTTCAGATTTAGCGAATCAAACAGTCGCGTATAATACGGTACGTTCTCATAGCAGTGCCGCACCAATGCTTGCAGACGTTGGTTTTGCAAAGCAATCAATTCCTCCTCGCTTACCAAATCCATCTGAGACATTAAATCCCATTCATTACGAATGCCTCTGCCGGTCAACTTATCGGCAATCGGTAGCAAAATAGCTTTGTTTATTTTAGAATATAAACTCATGATATATTTGAATAAGAGATTAGATTAGACATCTAAATATATATTACATAATTGTTTTATACACGAATCTATAGAATATTTACTCGTAACATATTCTACATTACTTCTTGACCATGCTTTATTAGATTCTAGATTTTCTATAATGGTTTTTATCTTACACGCAAGATCATTAGCATCACCTGTTTTGTATAGCATTGCGAGTTTTCCATTCTCGGTTACCTCTTTCATAACGTCAAAGTCATTAATTATAACAGGTACACCATTCATCATCGCCTCAACAATCGAGATCCCAAAAGTCTCTATAGATGACATAATATAGACATCTGAATGTTGTAAAATTGCAGGAACATCTCCTCTCGAACCTACAAAATGTACAGTATCTTCAAGTTCTAGTTCTTTGCAAAGACCTTTATAGTATTCTAGTCTTTTTTGTTCATTTTGTGGTGTATCTCCAATAATATAGAGTGCAAAATTGCAAATCTGTTTTTTTCGAAGTAATCCTGCGGCCTTTATTATAACATCATATCTACGTGCTTCTCTAATATTTCCTATCACACACAATTTTATTCTATCTTCCTCCCTGTATATATCTGGAATTTCATAAATTCTATCAAATTTTTCGATATCAATTCCATTGTATATCACTTTGCATTTTTGATATATAGAGTGTGTATAATTCTTCTGGTATAAATGCATTTGATGATTACTTACAAAAAGAATTTTACAACTAGATTTAAATATAATATGCTTATAAATCCTATTATTCTCTAAAAAAGAAAATCCATGAATAGTCGTGATAAGTTTAATCCCTGTCCCCAAAAGGATAAAACTAAGTATTAAAGAATTAGATGGGGTTTGTGAATGAACAATATCTACTTTCTCATCTTGCAATAGTTTACGCATATGCCACATATAAGCCAACATACTCCTTTTTTTGGGTATGTGAAGTATTCTTACATCAGACTTATGAAAGTCTTCAGACATATTACCTTCTTTTCTATATATGCATAAGCAATCAAAAGAGGAGTGCATTAAATTTTTACATACATCCAATACTAAACTCTCTGCTCCTCCTCTATTCAGGGAACCAAGCATAAACGCTACTTTTATTTTCTTCTTATTATTACTCATAGCATGCCATGATACGTTTTGCTATTTGTTGAATTGTCAATTCGTCATTTATGATTCGGTTGTATCCCTCCGTGCGTTTGCCATAACAAATAGCCTCCCCTATCAAGTTAGCCAAAGCGTCTGGCGATTGCATATCCTTCTCTGGTAGGATATAGCATCCATCCAAGCCAGTCAATCGCTCACGAACATCCCCTACATCTGTCGATACGATAGTACAATTGCAAGCCATTGCTTCTTTTATCACATTGGGTGATCCCTCTTGAACAGATGTCAGAAGCAGACAATCTGCCGCATTCATATATCGTACCACTTCTTGAGGGGTCTTATTATAAATAGGTAGCAGTTCCACATGATCTTGTTTCTGCTTTAGAATCTCTACTGCCGTTTGCGCCAATGCAAAATTTTTCTCCAATCTGCCGGGATGGCTACACCAAATAACATAGCGTTTATCTGTTTCAAAGCCCACGCAGGCCCTAGCATCTAGATGATTTTGAGGGCAAAACATATCTAGATTCACACCATTAGGGATGATAGACACCGCCTCTCCTAACTGACGGGCAGTACGTTGTGATTTTACAATCGTCTTATCCCATATATGACGTATACAGAATCTCACCAATCGCCATTTCCGCGAATGTGTAGGAAAACTACCTAAGATAGAGACCACTAACTTGGGTTTTCTTTGTAATAGTACTCGCGCCATGGCAGCCACATGTCCACACACCGAATAGTGAGCATGTACCACATCTGGTTGCTCCTTTCTAATCATTCTGCGCAGTTGTTTTACAGCACGTAAATGGGCTATCGCACCATGTCCTACCACAGGAAACAGAATCATATCCAATCCTGCTTCTACTAGTGAGTCATATTGGGATTGCACAAAACTGCTTACCTTGCCTACAGCCTTATTACCCGATGCTACAAATATAACTTTCATTGCTTATTTTAGATTGTTATAATACCACTCGCATGCTAATTCAAATCCCTCCAATGCAGAATACTTAGGTTTATAGCCCAATATGCGTTGTGCCTTAATGATTGATGCTTGGCTATGAGGAATATCTCCCGCACGATTTTCACGGTATTGAGGTTCAATGTCTTGAATGGCAGGATCAAATTTCGCCAAGTTATCACGCAAACAGTTGTACAATTCATTCAATGTGGTATTACCACCATACGCTACATTAAAGACTAAGTCGATTGGCGCGTTTTGTGGCAAATTCATATTGTATAATTTTGCCTGTTCTACTATATCGTCATGCGATACAGTAGCTGCCAACTCATTGGCTTGAATCACATTGTCAATATAAGTAAAATCACGCGAGTACGATCCATCTCCATTGATATAAGGAGCCTCGTGATTGATTAATGCCTTTACCCACAATGGGATAACTGCTGCATACGCGCCATTAGGATCTTGACGACGACCAAACACATTGAAATATCTAAGACCTATAGTTTCCAATCCATACAAGGATGCAAACACATTGGCATATAACTCATTTACAAACTTGGTAATCGCATATGGAGACAAAGGGCGACCAATATTATGCTCTATCTTAGGAAGTTCCTTGCTATCACCATAAGTTGAAGATGAGGCTGCATATACAAATCGCTTTACCCCTTCATCACGTGCAGCCACCAACATATTCAGAAAACCATCTATATTAGTCGCATTGGTAGCTATTGGATTATTGATACTACGAGGTACAGACCCTAAAGCGGCTTCATGCAATACTACATCACATCCTTTAACCGCATTCTTGCATATTTCCAGATCACATATATCTCCTAATATAAATTGGAAGTTCTCGCAATCCAACAGATGCTCAATATTATGTTTAAAACCTGTACTTAAATTATCCAAGCACACGACATCAAATCCTTTATTAACAAAGTGATCACATAGGTTGCTACCTATAAATCCTGCACCACCTGTAATTAAAATTTTCATATTTTTTATCATTTTATTACTTACAAAGTTAATAATTACAACAAACCACGACCAGCCAACTTAAACCAGTTCCACGCCACCATTGCCACGAACATTAGCACTAACCAATACTTATACCAGCGTTGCATTTGTGGGATGCGACTGAGACTCACGCCATATGCCATAAACAACACCTCCAATGCCAAAGCCGGCATATGAAAACGATCGGCATGAGCAAAGGCGGAAAAGACAAGAATCACAAGGTAGGCTAACAAAAACACTCCTATTAACACATGATCCCGCCATTTGTTATAACCCGGAATTAGAGGGAAGAGCAGCGAAATCAGCGCGATGATACAGAAATAGGACATAATATTCTTGACCACCATACCACCATGCAGTAGGCGAGAAGTCTCTTGACCTTCGGTTTCTACCATGGTAGGGAATGGAATGGTAAAGATCATCGGCGCAAATACGGCTGCACCTGCATACTGGGCTAGACTCTGCGTTTGGACAATCTCCGACATACGACTGGATTGGTTATCATCTTTCAATTCCCAAATCGCCTCAATCTCGCTAAAGATACGTCCTCCTGCGAAATATAAGGCCATTGCACCAAACACCAACAAGAATACAATACGCTTGCTCCAACTCATTACACGCTTACTTGTGAGCAGCAGCGCCATTACTATGGAGAACACCGCTGTCAATCCGAGCACCGTTCGGAAAGTAAAGAGCGAAGCTAACAGCACCACAACAACAACTATATTCGAGAAATTGAAATTGCGACTCCTCACTAGGTTATCTGCTCGCTCTAGAAAGAGTATCATCATAAAAATCATCTCTGTCTCTTTGAGGTGTAAACTACCATAGATGTAGAAGTGTGGTTCCAACATCATGAGTATCGCCGCTAAACGTCCCACGTGCTCTCCGAAATTGCGTTTACCCAGACGATAGAGCAATATGCAACTCAAGGCGCCCCATAAGCACTTGAGTAATCGCGCTATGATAATGCTATCCCCACTCAGCAGATATACAAAACCCAAATACATCGGATAACCCGCATCGGATACTCCATTACTCTGTACAAACTTATAATTGAGGTACGTGCTAAAATGCCCATCACGAATGGTTTGCGCCATCCATTGGGCTTCCTCGTGGTAACCGATTTCATCTGCAGCACCATAAGCAAAAGGTTGTCCCGTCATGGTATCGTGGAACCAATAGAGGAATAGCATCACCACCACACGTAAGAGAAATGCGGTCCAAAATACATTTTTCTGAAACTGTTTAGGCCCGATATTCGCCCACAAACGACTATGACGATTGGCGAAATAGAAGAATCCAACTACCTCTAATATGCCAAATACCCACCAATACCAATACATAGCCTGATGTGCAAAAACCACGCTACAAGTCAATAAGGCCGCCAAATAGGTCAATATAGCAGGATTAGTTATCTTATGTGGCACAAAATTCAAAGGTAAAAATTGAGTTGTTCTTATTATTGGACCTTTTGCCATATGTTATATAAAAATAATCTTTATAGTTTATTTATTTTCTTGTTCACTTTTCCTTTTCTCTTTCTCTTACCTCCTCGCCTCATCACCTCATCATCTCACTTCCTCATCCTAATAATAACCGCCGGATTACCTCCAACTATTGCATAATCAGGCACATCCTTGGTCACTACCGCTCCTGCCCCAATGATGCTATGCGCACCTATGCGTTTGCATCCTGGCAGAATCATTGCGCGGGATCCAATCCACACATCTTCGCATATCTCTAGAGGTGTATCCGGCAAATCACCCTCTGCACCAATATAGACATCGGGATTATCAAACTTATGGCCTCCACCTTGAAACATAACCTCCTCACCCATCATCACATTCCCCCGAATAGTTATGATACGATTATGACTCACAAAATCCTTACCTATAGCCGCATCACCTAACACATGAAAATTCCGTCCATTTCCTATATAGGCGCCTTGTTCAAGGTTGATATCTTTTCCCTTACATTCTGCAAACATGTGCTTGGCACATTGATGACGCAGCCACCTGGCGAATTTACCTAGTAGTGGCATCGTAGATTTGGGCAAATGGCAAGCAAAGCCATAATATATTACAGACCAAAATTTTCTCATATGCTATTTGTTTCTAAAACTCATTAATATGCAATACAAAGCAGGAGAAAAATTAGCTATCTGGATTTTCAATCGTTTTAAGCCTTTTTCCTTCTTTGTATATAATGGGAATATACCCAACGATTTCAGTTCTTGCAAATATGTTTTGCGCTCGGATGATGGCAGTGCGGCTAACATATTCAAAATGGTCATTGTATTAAAACTAGTCATCCAAACATACCATATAGGATCTTGCACTTGTTTCATCTGGGCCTTAAATCCATACAACAAAGACATCTTATCATGAAGCACTTTTTCTCGTTTGTGTGGTTCAGTTGGTAGTGTAATAGATCCTTGACGCCAGAGATAGTTATATACGATCATTGGTATTGAAGTTACTCGATGAGCGCTGATTAGCATTCGTGGAGTCCAATCGGTATCTTCAAAATAGATGCCCAGAGTAAACTGTTCTTTCAAGATAATCTCACGACGTACGACAAACATAACAGCATAGCAAGCAGGTCCTAATCGTTTGTTCAAGAATGTTTCTCCATCCACCACATCTTCACTATAATCAACATCTCGCTTTGCATCTTTGAAAGGTAGGAAGACCTCGTATTGTTCGTTTACATTCTGATAATCAAACCTCAGTACATCCAGTTGCTCTCGCTCTACTTGTTCCATCAAAGTACCCAGCACATTCTCTTCCCAATAATCATCACTATCTACAAAACATATATACTCGCCTTTGGCAACTGCTATGCCCGTATTGCGGGCAGCGCTGAGACCAGCATTCGCTTGATGTATTACCTTGATATTAGAATATCGCTCAGCATATTGATCACAAATCTGTGGACACTCGTCAGGAGATCCGTCATCTACAAGGATGATCTCATAACCCGAGATATCCTGCGCGAGCAATGAATCCACACATTTGCGCAGATATGGAGCGACGTTGTATATAGGTACTATTATGCTGAGTTTCATTGTTTTCCTTTCAATTTTTCATACATACGATACATACGTGGACATACCATACGGAACTTCATAGTCCATTTCTGCAAACTATAATCCATCTGCTTAGCTATTCGCTTTGCGTCTTTACGGTAACGAGCATCAAACAAGTATGGATATAATCTATATATCATCTCACGATCGAAGAACCTACGAAAATCTACATTCTTTGCTCGTGCTTCTGCATATTTATCCACAAAATAAGGAATATGTTTGTCTAGTGGTATAAGCTTATTCATTGCTCTATTTTCTGCATCTTGTCGATAATAGGCTAACACGCGATTATCAAACGCACCTTTCCCTGAAAGTAACAATCGCCACCACATATCAATATCCTCGCCATGTGTCATTCTTGTGTCAAACAAACCAATTTCTATGAGTCGCATCCTACTACTACTACTACTACCTGTCCAATAACCAGGATAATTATTCCACAAATCGTTTACTTCACCTCGTTCAGTTGAGGGTGCAACATTCTCAGGTATCTTATCTCCATTCATTGTAGTACATCCTATTCCGTACAACGCTGCATCTGGATAGTCTTCAATCAGCTGATGCAAAGTCTCTAAATATTCTGGATGCCACAAATCATCCCCATCTAAGAAAGCAACGTATTCACCCTTAGCTGCTAATATACCTGCATTACGCGCAGAAGACACACCGCCATTCTCTTTCCTAATCACCCTAAACTCTAAACCGTAGCCCGTGGAGCGTCCACTAAACTCGCGCAATGTAGCCCTTGCTACATTGGCAGAACCATCCGTACTACCATCATCGACCACTATTATCTCATAGTTGGTATATGTCTGCGCCAAAACCGACTGCAGCGTGGCTGCAATCGAGTTTTGTTTGTTGTATAGAGGTATTACTACTGAAAAGTGCATTTGTACGCATACTATATTACCGCGCAAAATTACAACTTTTTTTTGAGATATGCAAATATTTTAGGCGAAAGGCAATAGATTATAGGCGAAAGGCGAGATTTTTTGTAAAAAAATCGCCCCGAAGAGCGCTTTTCCTATAAGATAGGGATTATATACTGGTTGACACATACATTACACCTTAAATTCTTTTGTTTTGGGTTGCCAATGCGCTAAGCGCATTCTTCCAACCCAAACAAAATATCCCCCTCGAAGTGTCAATAATTCTTATCTTGCTACGCTCGAACGATCGGCTTCGCCGTACGACGTTTTAATTCTTATCTCGCCTTATGGCTCGAACGATTGCTTTGCGTACCTCTTAAAATAAAAAACTCCCTCGTCTCTGGCGCCCCCTAAACCATAGCGGCTCTGCCGCGTCCACTAAACTGGTACTCCGCACTACCCTCACCCCCTATTTTTTTACATCAAACCACCTTTCAAAAAAAAAGAGAACCTCCATTCTTCGAAGATTCTCATAACCATTAACTCTGAACGGTCAAAAAAGGTTTTACTAGCCCAGATGGTTTACGATGGTAGTTCCATCACCAGCTGCGATAATATAGAAACCCAACGGGTTTAACAAGTCGGACGAACCGAATCGCAGCAGACTCATTACAACAAGGTTGTATGAGCCGAGATACCAAGTCTTTTGCAGAAATGGTGTATCCTATGTATATCCTCTTGAGTGTGATAACTAATCTCCCACTCTACTTGGTCTTTTATAATCGAGTTAGCTATCTTGTCAAAATATGGCATATCTACTTCCGACAACGAATGACCTAAAATCACGATTTTCCTTACCTCTTTCAGCGAATCAAAAAAAGATTGGTGCTGATCAATGATACTATGCGTTCTTTTCAGGCTATTGTCATAATATCCTTCAATCGCTTCGCGTATTGCTTCCTGCGCATAATATCGTATTGGCAACCGCCAATTGCCCTTGGTCTCATCTTCCAAGAAATATGCTAAATAAGTCAAGCGATCATTCGCGTACCATCTGCCTTTTTTATCCTTAAGATTAGGGCGGAATCTTCGCTGATTTTGATGTTGATGTATCCACCTCTCAAACGCCCATTCAGGATTCTCCGAGTGCCCCAAAACCAAACTTCCGTATTTATCTCGACGTGATCCGTGTATATAACAGATCTGTTCGCATGGGATATGGTATTCCGATTCCAGAAAGAGTGTATAATTGAAATTCAAGTAAAGTGCGTTCGAATCTAATGGAAGCATCTTCTTGCGAAATCCACGCTCGTAGTGCAACGTATTTACCCACTTATGAAACCGATAGCGCAATTCAAAAGTAGTAAAATAGATTTGTTCTCTGATACGATCGATGGGCAAAAAGTACTCAGCATAGCTAAAACGCTCATCGTCTTCATCTATCTTTGGCAGATACCAGTCTGCTAGGGTCATTACTTTCTCGCGGTTTAGTTCAGCCAGATAACGCTCGAAATCCGCCCACAAGTGGTCAACAGTCCAATTGCTATGGTGGTAATTCTTTGGATTGTTGAGCAGACATTGCTCTATGTGTTGTGGATGTTCAAAACTATTCAATAATGTACCTGGTCCCCAATACAAGTCAAACGCCATCACCACCTCTG
>JAEIGA010016522.1_pt1 | contig 11225 bp, 9 predicted proteins | sample 9270691 | NCBI WGS metagenome assembly JAEIGA01 (sample SAMN17057246, study PRJNA624740) | gut metagenome | biome: biome; isolation source: fecal sample | host: Bos grunniens | place: China: Xizang | collected 2019
AAACTTATGAATGAATATTCACATAAGTTAGAACTTTTTGCTGACAAAAACGGATATGGATATAAATCTGAAGCTAAAGGAGTACTAAAAGGACTAGGATTTAGTGATGAGGATTTAGATAAACCTATTAGTATTCTATCTGGAGGAGAGAAAACAAGAATTCTTTTAGGTAAACTTCTACTTAAAAAACCAACCTTATTAATGCTTGATGAACCTACTAACCATTTGGATGCAGAAGCAATTGAATGGTTAGAATTTTTCTTAAAACAATACAAGGGAACTGTCATGTTAATCTCACATGATAGATACTTCTTAGATCAAGTTGTTAATAGAACTTTTGAAATCCATAATAAAAAATTAAAAACTTATAATGGTAACTATTCTAAATTCTTAGAATTATCTAAAACAGAAAAAGAGCTAGAGCAAAAGAAGTATGAAGACCAACAAAAAGATTTAAAAAAACAAGAAGAATCTATTGAAAGATTAAAAGCTTATGGTCGTGAAAAGCACTTAAAAAGAGCTCGTAGTAAAGAAAAAGCTTTAGATAAAATAGAAGTTCTTGATAAACCTGAGGCTTATAGAAAAAGAGCTAGAATCGAATTTAATCCATCTGTTACGAGTGGTAATGACGTTCTTCAAATTAGAGATGTATCTATGGGATATGAAAATAGAATACTATTTAAAGATTTAAATTTAGATATATATAGAGAAGAAAAAGTTGCTTTAATAGGAGCTAACGGTATTGGTAAATCAACTTTATTTAAAATAATAATGAATGAAATTGTTCCTTTAACTGGTAGTGTTAACTTAGGTACTAATGTAAATGTATCATACTTCCACCAAGAACAAAAAACTTTAAATTTAAATAACACAATTATAGATGAAATTTGGGATAGTAATAGACACTTAACTCAAACTGAAATAAGAAGTATGCTTGGATCATTTTTATTTGAAGATGAAGAGGTGTTTAAACAAATTTCTACTTTAAGTGGTGGTGAAAGAGCTAGAGTTGCTATATTAAAATTAATACTTTCAAAAGCTAACTTTTTACTTCTAGACGAACCTACTAACCACTTAGATATTGATTCTAAGGAAGTTCTTGAAGAAGCTTTATCTAACTATACTGGAACTATATTCACTATTTCTCATGATAGATATTTCTTAAATACTGTTGTTGATAAAATCTTAGTGCTAGATGAAAATGGTATAACCGAGTATCTTGGAAATTATGATTATTATATGTTTAAGAAAAGACAAGTTCAAGAAATGAGTCTTATACAGGATGAAAATAAAGAAGAGAAAACTAAGACTCAATTAAAAGAAGAAAAAAGAAAAGAAAAAGAACAAAGAGAAGCAGAAAAGAAAAATAGAGTAAAAAGACAAAATATAGAAAAAGAAATTGAATCTACTGAATCTAAGATTGAGGAATTAGATATTCTATTATGCCAAGAAGAAGTTTACTCAAATCCTCAAAGAGCTAAAGAGGTAAGCCAAGAAAAAAGTAATTTAGAAACTAAACTTGAATCTCTTTATGAAGAATGGGAAATTCTAGTTTAATATTTGTTTTAAAGAGGTGATAATTTGGAGGTAACATTTTCATTAAATAAAGAAAATAAAATTTTTTATAAGCTATTAATTTCACTATGTATACCTATGATTATACAGAATTTAATTTCAACTTCTGTAAATGTAATTGATACTATTATGATTAGTAGTCTAGGAGAATCTTCTGTTGCATCAATTGGTGTAGCTAATCAATTTTTCTTTTTATTTAATATGACCTTATATGGTATTACAGGTGGTGCAGGTATATTTATTTCTCAATTCTTTGGCAAAAAAGATATAAATAATATTAAAAGTATAACTGGATTAAGCGCTATAATATCATTTGGAATTGGATGTTTATTTTTAATTCCTGCATTAATTTTCCCTAGTGTAATAATAAAAATATTTTCTAGTGATTCAGAGGTTATGAAACTAAGTATTGATTATTTTAGAATAATATCTTTTTCATACCCTATAATAGCAATCAGTACTGTATTTAGTATGGGTGCAAGAGGAGTTAGAAACCCTAAACTAGGTATGATTTGTAGTTCAATAGCACTTGTAACAAATATAATTTTAAATTATATGCTTATACTCGGTAATTTTGGATGTCCTGCTCTAGGTGTTAAAGGTGCTGCAATCGCAACTGTTATTGCTAGAATAATAGAATTAATTCTTATAGTTTCTTATGTTTATTTTATAAAAAAAGACTATATACTTAAGTTCAATTTAAGAGATTTATTAAGAATAAAATCGGATTTCTTAAAAACTTTTATATCTAAAAGTTTACCTATATTTTTAAATGATAGTTTATGGGCTTTGGGAACAGTACTTTATTCTGTTGCATATTCTCAGGCAGGTACATCAGCCATTGCTGCTAGTCAAATTGCTACTAGTACAGGAAACTTCTTTATCATGACTTCTGTATGTATTGCTAATGGTGCAGCTATTATGCTTGGTAATGAATTAGGTGCTGATAATATAGACAAAGCTGTAAAGTATTCTAAAAAGTTTTCTATTTTAGTAAGCTTAACAGGACTTTTATTTGGAATTTTATTAATTATTAATATACCTTTATTATTAAAAGTATTTAATGTTTCATCAGCATTATCGCCTGATATAATAAAAATATTTATTATAATGGGTGTTATGATGGCTTTAAAAGCTTTTAATACATTTATTGTTATTGGTGTTCTTAGAAGTGGTGGTGACACTAAATATTCTTTATTCTTAGAACTTGGATGTATGTGGTTAGTTTCTCTTCCACTTACTTTCTTAGCGGCTTTTAAAGGTGCTCCTATTTTTGTTTTAGTTTTATTAACTTATAGTGAGGAGATTGCTAAGTTTATATTTGGTGTTCCTAGAGCTATATCAAAAAAATGGGCAACTAATTTAGTTAAAGAAATTGGATAGATTTCATACATGCTTCTAGCATAAAATAAAAGTGACTATCATGCAGATTAAAAGACTCTGCTAATGATAGTCACTTTTTTATTTTATACTCTTCGCTAGCTATTTAACCTATTAAATAATTTCTATAATCTAATATTAGTATTTAGCTAATAGAAAAAATAATAATATTTATCTTTGTCCTATTTTTAAACCTGGTACTGCGTTTAGAGACATGTCATCTCTTCTTCCGTTTATATAGTTGTAATACCCTGCACATCCTATCATTGCTGCATTGTCTGTACATAGTACTACTGGTGGATATTTTACTTCTATTCCATGTTCTTTTGCCATTTCTGTTATTTTTTCTCTTAGGGCTGAGTTACATGCAACTCCTCCTGCTAATGCTATTATTTTATAGTTTTTATCAATAGATGCTTTTACTGCTTTAGTTGATAATACTTCTACAACAGCTTCTTGGAATGATGCTGCAACATCCTCTACTATTATTTCTTCATTTTTCATTTTCTTAGCATTTAAGTAGTTTAGTACTGCTGATTTTAATCCACTAAAACTAAAGTCATATTCTTCATCCATATTAGCTCTTGGGAATTCTATTGCATGCTTATTTCCTTGTTTTGCTAGTTTATCTATTATTGGTCCTCCCGGATATCCTAATCCCATTGCTCTTGCTATTTTATCAAAAGCTTCTCCAGAGGCATCATCTCTAGTTCTTCCTAGTATTTCATAAACTCCATAGTCTTTTACTTCTACTAGATGAGTATGTCCACCTGAAACTATTAATGTTATAAATGGTGGTTTTAAGTCTTTATGCGCTATATAGTTTGCACTAACATGACCTTCTATATGGTTTACTCCTACTAGTGGTATATCTAGTGTATATGCTAATGCTTTAGCATGTGATAATCCTACTAAAAGAGCTCCTGCCATACCTGGACCATATGTTACTGCTATATGATCTATATCCTTAAAATCCATATTAGCTGTATCTAATGCTTCTTGTACAACTTCATCTATATTTTCTATATGTTTTCTTGATGCAACCTCTGGTACTACTCCACCAAATTTTTTGTGTGTTTCTATTTGTGTTGATATTATATTTGATAAAACGTCTCTACCATTTTTTAATATAGATGCAGATGTTTCGTCACAACTACTTTCTATGGCTAATGTTATTACATCCTTCATTCTTACACCTCTTTTATATCATTCCACATTATTATGGCATCTTCTTTGTTGTTGCTATAATACTCTTTTCTTATTCCAGCCATCTTAAATCCATACTTTCTATATAAATTTTGAGCCACTACATTTGATGCTCTTACTTCTAATGTCATTGATATTACTTTATTATTTTTACATACTTGTACTAATTCTTTTATTAATTGGTCTCCAATTTTTTGTCCTCTATAATCTTCATGTACAGCTACATTCGTTATATGACCTTCATCTACTACAAACCATATTCCAACATAACCTACAACTTTATTATCTAGTTTTGCAACAAGATACTTTGCTAGATTATTAGATAATTCTTTTTTAAATGAATCTTTTGACCAGTAATCTTCAAAGCAGTTTTTTTCTACTTCAAAAACTCCATCTATATCATTTTCTTTCATTTCTTCTATTATAAGATTATTTATCATTTTCTAGCCTCTTCATTTTTTCTTCGTATTGAACTTCCGCTTGTGATTTTCTAATGTACATAGGATTTATATCATAGCAATTATAAATATCTATGTTATTATTGTATTTTTCCATTGCAATTGAACATAAGCTACTTGCTTTTGTTACGTTGTGAGATGGCGCTGGTATATCTATATTTTTTATTTCTTTTATTTTCTCTTCGTATTTATATACAGCTTCTCCTACTAAAATCCATTCGTCATTATCTTTTGATATTTCTTCTAATAGGTTCTCTATTTCAACTACATCTACTGGTTGTATTTCAACTATACTTCCATTTTCAAATTTATATCTACCTGTATATACTTGATTTCTTTGTGCATCTAATATCGAACATATTTTTTTATCACAAAGGTCCATATTTCCAGCTAATATTTCTAAAGAGTTTACACCTATTACTGGCAGATTATTTACATGTGATATTGCTTTTGCCGTTGCCATACCTATTCTTAATCCTGTAAATGAACCTGGTCCTACACATATTGCTATTGCATCTATTTCTTTTATATTAATTCCACTCATTAATAACATGTTTTCTATCATTGGCATAAGCTTTTGAGAATGTGTTGTTTTCGTATTTACAGTATATTCACATATTAACTTATTATCTTCAATTACAGCTACGCTCGATGCATTTGAAGATGTATCTATACCTAATATTTTCATTATTTTGTCAGCTCCTCAACTATTTTTTTATATTTTTCTCCAACTGGTTTTAGTATCATTTCTCTTCCCATATTTTTGTAACTTAACTCTATATCTAAATACTCATCTGGAAGTATATCTTCTATTAAGTTTGCCCACTCTATTATGCATACTCCTTCAGAGTTTATATATTCATCATATCCTATATCATACATTTCTTCACTACTTCCGATTCTATAAACATCAAAATGGTATAATGGCATATTTCCTTCATATTCATTTACTATTGTAAATGTCGGGCTTGTTATATAATCATCTACTCCAATAGCTTTTGCTAAACTTTGAGTCATTGTAGTTTTTCCTGCTCCTAAATCTCCTATTAAGCAAATTACACTTCCTGGAGTAAGTAATTTTCCTAATTTATATCCTATTTCTTTTGTTTGTTCTTCTCCGTCCAAATATATTTTAACCATTGTTTCATCTCCATTGTAATTTCAATTATTTATTCGATAAATATTATTATATTATAATAATTAACTTTAATCAAAATTTTACACAGCAAATAACTAATATCTTTAATTTTTAATTAATCCACATTTATATATAGAATAAATAATTTAACTTAGATAAATAATAACTATGTTAATTATATTAAAACAATGGAGGTTTAATATGCCTAGTGATGATACTATAAAGCTATTAAATGAATGTAATGCTGGAATTAAAATGGGTGTTGAATCAATAAATGAAGTAATTGATAATGTAAAAAATGAAGAACTTCGCTCTATATTAAAAAAATATTTAAATGATAATAAAGAACTAGGAGATAAAACTCATCAATATTTAAATCAATTTCATGATTCGGGAAAAGAACCTAATCCTATAGCTAAAACTATGAGTTGGTTTAAAACAAATATTAAACTGCTACAAGGAACAGATATAGATGAACAAATCGCAGATTTAATGACAGATGGTTGCAATATGGGCATTAAATCTATAAATAGATACTTAAATAAATATCCAAATGCTAATGAAGAAATTAAAGGATTAGCAAGAGACCTTATTTTATCGCAAGAAAGATTCCGTGATGATGTTGTAAAATTTTTATAATATAAAAAGCTTATGAATTTTTTCATAAGCTTTTATTTAAATAGTTTTTCCATTTTCTTATATAGTGGAAATACACATATTGTCATTATTACTGATTTAAGTAAATTAAATGGTGCATAAACCCAAATTACAAAAGTAAATAAATCATGTATCTTTGGATTTATTGCTGATCCCATAGCAATTATTGCATCTAATCCTCCAAATACTTCTCCATATATCGGAGTCACTACTAAATAATTTAAAACACATCCCACTACAATCATGCCTAAACTACCAAGTATTGCTCCTAAAATTATACCTCTTTTATTATGTATTTTTTTATACATATAAGATATTATTACTATATATGCCCCTGCTATTAATGCATTTGCTATTTCTCCTATTCCACCTGTAAATGTAGAACCTATTTGAAGTAAATTTTTTATAAGTGCTATTGAAAATCCTGATAAAGGTCCCATTGATAGTCCACCAAGTATTGCAGGTACATCAGAGACATCTAGTCTTAAAAAGCTTGGAAATATAGGTATTGGTACTGATATAAACATAAGCACATACGCTACAGCTGATAGCACACCTATCATTGCCAATTTCTTAGCAGATACCATCTTATTTTTTAGCGTTCCTTGCATAGAATTACCTCCTAATTATTCTAAATATAATTGAAATAATTAGAAATAAAAATTTCGGAAATAAAAAAGCTCAAAGAAAGTTAATTCTTCGAGCTTATTATTTTATGAATATAGTTGAAATACACATATTTTAATACATAGTATTTCTTTAACCATCTTCTCTCATCCAGACTTTACTGTCGGCTTTGGAATTTCACCAAATCATGCTACAATTGTAGCTCGCGGGCTATAACCGCCGGTAGGGAGTTTCACCCTGCCCCGACGATTTAATATTTCTATTACATTAATTTATACTTATATGGTATATAAATTATAAACTAATGTCAACTTATCATTGATGTATAATTATTTTTATAAAAAATTAAGCTCTCTTATAAACTATTTTTCCATCAATTATAGTAAATAATACATTACTTTGTATTTCTAAAGGAGAACCATCCCAAATAACTATATCTGCATCTTTACCAACTTCTAAAGAACCTACTCTATCTTCTATTCCTAAAGTTTTTGCAGGATTTATTGTTATTGACTCTATAGCATGTTCTTTTTTCATACCATGCTTAACTGCAATACCTGCACATATAGGTAGATATTGTATTGGTATAACTGGGTGGTCTGTCATTAATGAAACTTGAGCACCTGCATTTGACAATATTCCAGCTGTATCAAATGTTAAATTTCTTAATTCTATTTTAGACCTTTCAGATAAAGATGGGCCAACAACTAGTGGGTACCCTTCTTCAACTAATTCTTCTACTATTAAATGACCTTCTGTACAATGGTCTAAAGTAAGCTTTAAATCAAATTCTTTTGCTATTCTTATCGCTGTAAATATATCATCAGCTCTATGAGCATGAACCTTAAATGGTATTTCTTTTCTTAATACTGGTATTAAGCTTTCCATTTTTATATCATACTCCGGTCTATCATGGTCTTCATGTTCCTCGTATAACTCGATTTCTTCTAAATATTCTTCAGCCTTTTTTAAGTTTTCTCTTAGTAGAGATGCTATTGCCATTCTTGTTTGTGGTGTTTTTTCATCTCTTCCATAACAGCTCTTAGGATTTTCTCCAAATGCTATTTTTGATGCAACAGGATTTTTTATAACCATGTTATCTATTCTTCTTCCATGAGTTTTTATAGCTATACATTGTCCTCCCATCACGTTTGCACTCCCTGGAGTTGTACATACAGATGTTATTCCACCTGCTACAGCTTCTTCAAAAGTTCTATCCATTGGATTTATACCATCTATTGGATTTAATTGGGGAGTTATAGGGTCAGTTTCTTCATTTCCATCAGCACCTTCAAATCCCATTCCATCTTCCCATAATCCTAAATGAGTATGTGCATCTATAAATCCTGGAAATACAAACTTACCTTGTGCATCTATAACTTCCATATTATTTAAAGCATCAATTTTATTTTCTATTTTTACTATTTTTTTGTCTTCTATAAGTATGTCTCCTACAAATACTCCATTAGTAATTGTATTTATAGTTCCATTTTTTATTAATATCATTTCAACCTCCACCTAGAGATTCTTACATCTTCATTGATAAAGAAACTCTTTTCTTATCTAAGTCAATGCCAATAACCTTAACATCAACAACATCTCCTACTGTAACTACATCCATAGGGTCTTTTACAAAACTATTACTCATTTGAGATTTGTGAACTAAACCATCATTTTTTATACCAATATCGACAAAGGCACCAAAGTCTACTACATTTCTAACTGTTCCTTTTAATATCATACCTTCTGTTATATCTTCTATTTTTAACACATCCGTTCTAAGTATAGGTTTAATCCCTTCTTCTCTTGGGTCTCTTCCTGGTTTTTTAATTTCAGAAATTATGTCTTGTAAAGTTATTGCACCTACATTTAGCTTATTACTTAATTCAATTATACCTATTTTTTGTACTCTTTCATCTATATCTTTTATATTTCTATTTTTTACATCATCTAGTGAGTACCCTAATAATTCTAACATATTCTTACACATATCATAGCTTTCTGGATGAACCCCAGTATTATCAAGAGGATTTTTAGCATTTGATATTCTCATAAATCCTGCACATTGAGTAAATGCTTGTGGTCCTAATCTTTTTACTTTTTTAAGCTGAGCCCTTGATGTAAAATCTCCATTTTCTTCTCTATATGCTATTATATTTTTTGCTATTGTTTTACTTATACCAGCTATACGCTCAAGTAAAGAATATGATGCTGTATTTAAATCTAGTCCAACACTATTTACAGAGTCCTCTACTACTCCATCTAAAACACCCTCAAGTCTTTTTTGATTTAAATCATGTTGATATTGTCCAACTCCAATACTCTTAGGGTCTATTTTTACAAGCTCCGCTAGTGGGTCTTGAAGCCTTCTTCCTATTGATATTGCTCCTCTTATAGATACATCTAAGTCTGGATGTTCTTCATTTGCAAGGCTTGATGCTGAATAAACAGATGCTCCAGCTTCACTAACTATTACATACTGAACATCTTTATCTATCTCTTTTATCATATCTGATATGATACTTTCAGATTCTCTTGATGCAGTTCCATTCCCTATTGCAATTATATCTACATCATATTTATCTATAAATGATTTTAAAGTTCTCTTAGTTCCTTCTACATCATTTTTAGGTTCTGTTGGATAAACTGTAGCATAATCTAAGAACTTACCATTTTTATCAACTACTGCAACCTTACATCCTGTCCTAAATCCTGGGTCAAATCCTATTACAACTTTATCCTTAACTGGAGGTTGTAATAATAAACTTTTTACATTTTGCCCAAATACATTTATTGCTCTTTCTTGTGCTATCTCTGTTAATGTATTTCTAACTTCTCTTTCTATTGATGGGAATATTAATCTTTTATATGAATCTTCTATTGCTTCTATAATTTCATTTTTATTTGAAGTATTTTTATTGTTTAAGTACTTATCTATTATATAGTTTAAAACTTTTTCGTTATTTATTTCTAACTTAACCTTTAAGAAATTTTCTTTTTCCCCTCTGTTTATTGCCAATGTTCTATGTGGAGCAATATTTTTAACACCTTCACTATAGTCATAGTACATATCATAAACTGACTTTTCATCAGTATTATTTTTAGTAACTATAGCACCTTCTCTTAACGCAAGTTCTCTTATATACTTTCTAACATCTGCATCATCTGATACTATTTCAGCAATTATATCCTTTGCTCCTTTTAAAGCATCTTCTATTGAATTTACTTCTTTTTCTTCGTTTATATATTTTTCAGCCTCAGAATTTAGATTATCTATTTTTTCTTTTAAAAGACTCATAGCTAGTGATTCTAATCCTTTTTCTTTAGCTATAGTTGCTCTAGTTCTTTTCTTTTGTTTAAATGGAGCATATATATCTTCTACTTCTTGAAGGGTCTTAGCCTTATTTATATTTTTAGCAATTTCTTCTGTTAATTTACCTTGTTCTTCAATGATCATAATTACATCTTCTTTTCTACTTTCTAAATTTCTTAGATAAGTTAATCTATCAAATAATTCTCTTAAAGTAACATCACTCATAGTTCCAGTCATTTCTTTTCTATATCTAGCTATGAATGGTATTGTATTACCTTCATCCATTAATTTTATAGCATTATCTATATGTTCTTCTTTAAGGTTAAATTCATTTTTTAAAATTTGATTTATATCCACAACATTTCCCTCTTTCTAAAAATAAGGCTAAAGAATAAAATTCTCCAGCCTTATCTTAATTATTTTTTATTTTTATTCATTTTTAAATATTCATTTATAAATAAGTCTATATTACCATCCATAACACTATCTACATTTCCCATTTCTGCATTAGTTCTATGGTCTTTAACCATTTTATATGGTTGGAATACATAAGACCTTATTTGGCTTCCCCAAGTTATTTGAGAATATTTACCTTGAATATCTTCTATCTTTTCTTTTTGTTCTAATTCTTTTAACTCTATAAGCTTTGCCATAAGCATTCTCATAGCTCTATCTTTGTTCATATGCTGTGATCTTTCATTTTGGCATTGAACTACAACTCCAGTTGGAATATGTGTTATTCTAACTGCTGAATCTGTTGTATTTACATGCTGACCTCCAGCACCAGATGCTCTATAAGTATCTATTTTTAAATCACTTTGATTTATTTCTATTTCAATACTATCATCAAGCTCAGGTGTTACATCTATTG
>JAEIGA010016523.1_pt1 | contig 11225 bp, 14 predicted proteins | sample 9270691 | NCBI WGS metagenome assembly JAEIGA01 (sample SAMN17057246, study PRJNA624740) | gut metagenome | biome: biome; isolation source: fecal sample | host: Bos grunniens | place: China: Xizang | collected 2019
AAACTCTTACTTGACTACTACATTATGAGTTATCCGAAGAAAGTTAGATAAGTGTTACAATGTTTATTAATGTTGGAATTGAACCAACTACCTTAAGTACCCTAAACTTATGCTCTACCTATTGAGCTAATTAATACGAAGTAGCTTATCTATGACTATCGGATTGGATGCGGGAGAAGGATTCGAACCTCCGACCTTGAGATTATGAGACTCACGAGCTGACCAACTGCTCCATCCCGCAATATAGGAGATTTGTTTGATTTTAACCAAGGATTAAATCTCCAAAACCATGGACCATTTCCCGAACATTACCGGTAATGTGTAAACTCTATGATTTGATTTTGGTAATACCTCACAAATTGAGCAGGATATCAGAATCGAACTGACATATCCAGTTTGGAAGACTGGCATACTAACCATTGTACTAATCCTGCAAATTTGTAAACTCAAAAGTTATACCTCTTAGTTGAGATTTTTACTAATTGAGATTACAAAGATATAACAAAAAATTCAAATGTGCAAATTTTTTAATAAAAAAGTCAAAGAAATTTGTGGTCGGTTATTTATAACACACAAAAACATATATCGAAGTAACCGACCACTGACTATTTTGACTTGTTTTTTACTAAATAACTACTTTACGGACAGCATCAATATGCATATTTGGATTAAACTCATTTGATGCGATATCATCAAAAAGTTTATATCCATATCCAAAGTAGTAATTTACCTTATCTTTATTCTCAATAGGTTTGCTACCATACACAGCAAGATCTACTGCATAAATGTATGGTGAACAAACATCATGAATATAGTTCTGGTATGCTCTACGAGTACAACCGCTATTTGCCTCGTTATCTGAAAGCAAAATAATACGATCATATGCTTTTCGAGCGCGTCTTGCACATTCAAAAGCAGCGGCAATAGATGTACAACCCATGTCTTTGCTAGAGAAAGTTTGAGCTAACGAGAAAACAGTATGTCTGCTATCATAATGGATATACTCTGCACCTGATCCAAAACGAATTACATCAGCTTTTGTTGCTTTTGCAATTGTTGCAGCAAGCAATGCTGCTTTCTTCATGCAGGATGTACGCATTCTTCCATTACCATTGCGACATGTTGTACCCATTGATCCTGAGCAGTCAAGCATAACAAGGGTTTTTCCTGGCAATGCTGCTGCAAGATTAGGAACTGATTCCTCATAACCCTTGAGAAGAGCCTGCTGTACAGTTGGAGTAAATTGATGATTCTTGAACTCCTCTTCAAGAATTTCATACGCAATATCTATCTGGTACGGCATAATCATTCCCTTACGAATAGCTTCGCCGTTTGAAAGAAGTCCACATAATGCGCCGATTACCTCGGCACGTGGTGAATTCATCATATTTCTGATATTACGAAGAGCGGCAAGAATACCGAGTTTTCCTTCTTTAAGAAGTGCTTCCCAGTTATCATTCTTTGCTTCTGCAAGAACTTCCTTTGCTTTCTCCTTATCAAGTTTACCCTCTTTTACTGCCTTTGCAACAATCTGACCAGCTTCTGAGTTTGCTACCTCCCAAGTATCAGCAGAAACTGTGATACCTTTCATGATAGCATCAAGAGCTTTTACTTTCTCGCCATTAACTGTAATAACAGCTTTTGAGCGTGAAGAATTTGGATGTACGAGATTTGAAATGTCAATGACTGTTGACCTATACTTACCAAGCTGATAAGTATCAAGACTTTCAATTGCTTTCGCAAATCCTTTCTTCATTGCATTAGAAAGAGTGCTCTGATTAAGTGCGTCAAACACATCCTTAATCTCAGTCATATCATCTGGTCTGAAGATACAACCACCTTCCTTTGTCTTCTTGTTGTACAAACTATAGAAACGCTTAGCATAGTCTTTGCCGGCGATAAATGGTGCTACAAGTGCAGCTGCAAGATGATTGATTGATCTCATACCATCTCTCATACAACGAGAATATTTAATTGCCTGACATACGAAATATGGATCTTTAAGTCCAATTCTTTCGATAAGATCACGCAATTCTCTCATTGTTTCGTTCTCTGAACGATAATACTGAGGCTCGAGTTTAAGTGTATTAAGCATTGCAATAAGACGAAGCTCATCATCAATGCTATATGCCTTGTGTCCCTGTCTGTTAACTGTGTCTTCTACAGGAACATTGTTAGCCTCTACAATCCTTTTTACTGGAGCCATTGCTCCAAGCGCAGATTGTAATTGCGCGTTTCTGTCTTTCATTTTTGCCATAATTAGTTGACTTTTTAAATGTTAAAAGAAAAAAAATAGAGAAAATGTTTAGAGTATAATGTTGTTGCAAAATCCTAAGTTTTGTGCCTGTACCAATTCGGCTATTCTCGCAAATGGCGCGAAAAATGGGAGTCGAACCCATATAACGATGAAACTCTAAACTGACTACTACTTTATATGTTTAAAGGGAGAAAAATGGATGAGTTTTTTTGATTTTCGACCGGACTCGAACCGGCTACACTTTGTGTTGCAGACAAATACTCTATCCAAATGAGTTACGAAGGAACTCATCCATGACTACCCTTATATTTTCAAAAAAAATCTCTAAAGAAAACTTAAAAACTAAAAAAATGATAGTAAATATCGGACTCGAACCGATGTTGAAAATTTGATCTAATTTTTGTTTGACCACTAAACTAATTTACCGAAGTAAGTTTTTAATGACTATTAGAGATTTGTGGAGCTGGGCGGACTCGCAAAAAAAAATATTTGTATTTCTTAAATATTATTCGTATCTTTGGACATCAGTTTAATATAACACAGTTCCTATGACAGACGAATATATTTCAGGATTTTTTGATGCTGATGGATGCATCTCAATGGGTAAATCTAAAAAGAATGATTTATTTAAAACAATCAAAATTGATTTTACTAATACCCAATTATCAATATTATTAGAGATTAAAAATTATTTACTAGAAAAATATGGAATTCCAACAACAATTTCAACAAAAATTGCAAAATCAGAAAACCATCAAGTTTCTTATACTCTAAGTGCTTCTAGTAATCAAAGATGTTATGAATTATGTAAAATTATAAAATCAAGACATCCAAAGAAAAAACATAGAATAAATACTGTATTAAAATACCATAATATTGTAACAAAAAGAAATGGTAAATATACACCTGAAGAAATACAAAGAAAATTAGCCTATGAAAGACTATTTTTCTGATCTACTTTTCAGTAGAGATTGGACTATATCATCATCTGTTCTAGATGTTGCTCGCTGTAGGCTCACCGTAGTGTCCTTAGTCTCTGAACTTTCCTCACACTTCCATGAGGCTTAGCTGCTGATTGGCGTGGGGAAAGTTTTTTATTTCCCTTTAGCGTTCCAGCAATTCAAGCAATTATTCAATACACATCCCTGTGTAAGGGGTCCAAGTCGAACCGCCGTCTTTTATACTTCCCATAAGAAAATTTCACACGCTTACCTATTTTAAAGAGTTGGTTATCTCTAGGGGATGCTGGATTGCATCATCTTAGCCACCACCTATTTTAATCTAAATAGGAAATCTTCTAGAAGAATTTGCACATTTCTGTTCCAAGGCAAGTGCGGCCCGCCTGTTATGCAGCGATTCTAACTACTGCTACAGAAGGAGTAAAACCAATTACTCTAGCATTTATTGTTTTGCTGTCTCTCCAGCTGTCTTGCGTGTTTTCTTACCAGATAATATAAAATCAAAACCAAAACAGCCCCAATATTTTTAGAATTTCGGAATTACAAGATCTATATTTTGAATATTATAAGTAATATCAGCAAAATATGGTTCAAGATTATAGCCAATTTCCATTCTTATTTCTTGAACAACACTTGATGAATTTTTTATGAGATCATTTAACTGATATTCTGAAAAAACTTTTTCTACTGCTTTGCGAATTAATACGTTATAAGCTGTTATCCAATCTACTGTACCAGAAGTAGATACACTCACCTCATTATAAATTTTTACACAAATACAAACAGCATCATTTGTTCTTGCATAAACTTCTATAAAAGATGGTTCAACTATTTCAGTATCAGTTTCAGGAATTGATGTTTGAGGAACAGAATCTTTAATATCAATTATGTTAAGTATTACAAAAATTGTAATAAAACATATTGCTATTGTTATAACACAGATTATTGAGTGCTTCATATTATAAACGTTTTACTTCAATTGTTTTTGTTGTAGATGAATATTTAAATTTATCCATAGTTATTGCTATTGCAGACTTAACGAGAAATAAACATTGACTTTCTTGTTCAAGAGCAACATCATCTGATGTTAAAAAAATACGTTCTAAATAATATTGCATTGTTTTTGCAATATCTTCGTGCGATGTTGGTTCAGTTGGAAGCAATTTAACTCTTGTTGTAACAAGATATATTGTTCCATCTTTAGATTTAACCATAAACTCTTCATGAAAGTTCATTTCAGAATTTACTATTTTCTCTTCTGGATCATTCATAAATTTTGTTATGAGTACACCAGTTAACACACCGTTAAAAATAAGCAAACCAATTGCAACAATTAAACTAATATTGCTTTTCATAATGTTTAATGATTATAAAACCTCCCATAATATTACGGGAGGTTTATTTTACATAAATCCAAAGAACTTATTTATCTTTTCGCAACTTTCATCATCAACAAGTTTGCCCCAAATACAATGTGCTTTTTTACCACACTCCGAATCACATCCAAAACAACAGCTATATTTTTTATCATGATATGTTAAACGATCGTCAATTCTAAAACTAGTTATGAATGCTAAAACTGTTCCTAATATCATTGTGAATACAGTTAGTAATATCATCCATCTGTTGCTAGTGAACCATAAATGATTGGATTCAATGTTGTATCTCTGTTTTGTAGAAAGTTTTGTAAGTTGGCCACAAGTTTCTTTAAAAGTTCTGTCTCCATCTTTCATATAGTTGTAATCTATTCCACAATTACAACCTCCGGCATTTGGATCAATGAATAAATTGCTTGTAATAGTATGGATATTTCTCTTTTTGTCATAATATGAAAATTCCTTAACATATTCATGTGTTTCTTTGTTATAAGTGAAAGATTCAATCTGAACAGTTTGAGGAATAACTTCATATTTGATTCGACAAGACTTTATAAGCAACGCACTCACGACAACAAGAAGTATCCACGATGTGGTTATAATCCACATGCCTATTTTGTACCTGTTCATAATTACGCTTTTACAAATTCAAGAATGTAATTAATTGCTCCAAATTCTGGATTTATAAGTCCCATGAGCATTGTGTAATAATCTACATTACATGCAATAATAAGACCTACAATTACAACAATTATTCCTGGGATAATTTTCCAAGTAATTTGTGCAGATTTGAAATTTTTAGAGAACAATATGCATCCGAGAATTATAAATGTAAGTGCAAATACGAGATGAAGAATTTCTACAGAACCTTTGACAACGAAACTCTTAACAAGTGCAACCCAAACATATTCTGCTGCTACACCAATTGCAGATGCAATTTGTCCAATTGCAGCTTTTACATCTGGATAAATTGCTGATGTAAGACTTTTTGTATCATTATAAATAGTTGACACAAGTGCTTTTCCATCTTGATACAAAGTATCAACTGCTGCTTTACTGTCAGAGTAAGTTGTTGCAATTGCTGATACAAAGTCAGAAGAACTGTTTTTCTGAGCAAATGCTGAGAATGTCACCAACATTCCAAGCATAAAAATGATAATCTTTTTCATATGTTTGTTGATTAAAATTTCAATCTAAACCTCCCACAGTATTCTACATGCTGTAGGAGGTAATAACAAAGGCGCGTTCTTTTCACTCGCATAAACTAAACGTCTCCTCTGAACTTACGAGCCAGGAGTTAATTACGGTTTAAAGATTTGAACTATTAAACGATGTCAAGCTGTATTTCAAGGTCTATTCATCTGTCTCACCTTATCGCAATTACGGTATCGCGACCAGACCAAGCCTACATCTCTGAGAGTAGAGGCAAAATAATCACTAGGCATCTTTCTTACCTTTAGGTACTCTTTTGGAGCACCGAGGAGTTGCACCTCTATTTTTCATTGTAGTGATTTTTGGATTCCTACCTGGGATTCGAACCTCAGACCCCCTCGCGTCACGCTCAGTGTGCTTTGACCATACACTCGTAGGAATGTTAATATTTTCCATAAGAATCTTTCTTCCAATGGTTAGCTAGACCACTTTTTGTTGGTTGTTTCCAGACTGCCCTTCAGCGTTCGGGATGGACATTTTCTCATTAACATGTATCGTCACCGCTTATTTTTCAATACACTTGAGGAAAATATTTTTGTAGCTCAGGTCGGAGTCGAACCGACACGGACATTTCTGTCCAGGGGATTTTAAGTCCCCCGTGGCTGCCATTACACCACTGAGCCATCCAAAACATAACCAAGAACCTTAATAGGAAAGAAGGGTTATGTTTTAAAATTTTAATTCTTTCAGTTTTAAATTATTAAAACCATAAATTTAGTCAACTGTACTTATCGTTTCACAAAAGTGACCATTGTGATTAACTAGATTGATTAGTGATTAATCATATGCTTAATATAATCAAATCATCGTATTCTTTATACTCTCGCCGAAGCTATTACTGAAAGAGTTATAATTGAAATGTTATTTTAAACTTTTTTCAAAATCTGTAGGTGTTTGATTGCCGAAGGCATTTATTATACTCTGAATTGTTAAAGGATCAACTGGAATTCCTACAGAATGTGTTGCTGCAGAAACAACTGGAGATAAAACTGATGTTAAAGAAGATGTTGTAGCACCTTTTCCTTGCAACATATCTTTAACTGGACCTATTGGCAATGCTGTATCTGCAATTCATTTTGCAAAATTGAAATTAGAGTTTTTCTTATTTCGAGCATAATTGATTGCAGAAGCAGCTTGACTGCCACAGTTTTTTAAACCAGGGAAACACAATTGATAATTTTTTCTATCAATATTATTTGCATCTTGTTTATAATATTCTGCAGCTTTTTGAGGATCAGCATCTTCAACATATGTTAATCTAACATTATTGTTAGCTTCAGGTCCTTGAATTCCTAATAAGTTTTTAGAAACAGTATCTAAATCTGCACCCTCAATTTGTCTTGATCTATAATTTCCTTGCATGTTATTAGGTTTAGTTACACCTAACACATTATCTGTATAATTTCCATATTCGTAATAATCATGAGGTCCATTTTCGTTAACTACAAGCATGCCTGCATGACCAATGTCAATAGGAATTGGAGATATACCTGCTCCAACATTATAATTTGGATAATTTACATAATATACTCCGGGTTGTAATTTTTGTTCTGTATTATTTGGCATAATTAGTATTTTTAAAAATAATGCAAATATACGCATTAATTTAGATAATACAAAATTAGTTGAGTTGCAGGGATTCGAACCCTGAATGAAGGAACCAAAATCCTTAGTGTTACCATTACACCACAACTCAATTTATATCTTACACATAAACAATATATATACTGACAATGATAATATCGAAGACGAAGACCTTCAATCTCAACAAAGACCAAGTTAAAGTCATTAAAATTTGTTTTTAAGCGGGATTGAAGAAAAGTTTGTAAAATATTATTATGTACTGCTAATTTTATTATGTAAAAAAAAGTATATTGTTTATGTGTATTCAATGGAGTTTCGTACAAGTACTCAGTCTCCATTTAGATATTACTTACCGAGAGAATTCAGATACTCGTAAATCTCTTTAAGATCATTAGGGATAACAATCTTGAGATTTTCGATCTCTTTATCCTTAGTAAGTTTTGCTATAGAATCAGCTTCAGTAAGTTGCTGAAGCTTGTGATTATAGGCCATTGATGCTTTAGCATATGCCTCATCTTTCTTGAGCTTATCTTCACGAATCTCTGTATCGATCTTGTGTTCGATTCCATTAATTCGAGCTTCAAGACTCCTATGCTCATTTTGAAGCTGAATCATGAGACGATCAACTTCGTTTTCAGTTGCCACTGGCTGATATCTTCTTACGATTGTGTCACGACCAGAACATTCTGTAACGATTGGCTTGTTGATTCTCTTTGAAAGTTCTGTCTTAGCTTTTGCTAACGGACTATTCTTGTGAATATATTTGCCGATTACAGCTGCTCTTGTCTGAAGAGAAAGATATTCTTCCTGTTCTTTGATTGTCCATGATTCAATGATCTGATCTCTTGTGATAGACTTTTCACGAGAAGGACATGTTTTCATATGATCAAGACGCTCTTGAGAGCAATAATACTCGTTCTCTTGTGTAAGACGTTCTTTTTCTTTTATAGCTTCACGGAACCAAGCTATAAAAGATTTGAGTTCTGCGATCTTTTTAAGAATATCTGGAGCTGTTGTGAGTATGTCTTTTGAAGCGAGAGCAACCTTTGTTTCTGCCTGTGCACCAATAATGGTGATATATTCTTCAAGAAAGTTTGTTGACTCGAGTTTTGTCTCAAGACTTTCATAAAGATTTTTTGCTATGTTACAAAGATGATCTGCTGATGATGATGTAAGACCTTGAGGTCCGAAAAAATTTTTCATTGCCAAAAAAATTAAAAAAATGAAATTGTGAGGACAGTGAAAATGAAATTTTGAATGGGGAATTACTGTTTTAGTAAGCGGTGGGAGCCATTGACAAAATGTCAGCTGGAGGGGTGTGGAATGGATGGGAGTGATAGTCAATCACTTAGCATAGTCAACTGACATTTTGTCATGACATTTTGTCAGGTCCGCTATCTCAACATCTTGTGATCAGTCGGCACAGCATTATTGACTCTCACATTGAACACTTTAACAATGTTCTCCATCACATAAGTGACCTGTGGGATCATCTTTGCTTTGCCATTTTCAATCACTGGGTGTCCTTTCTTGTCGATTGCCTGCACATAGGACACTTTGCGCACAGGATCTTGCTTGGTGAGGTCCAAACGTTTCGCCTGGAATCCTCTAAGTTTTGGATGTGCCATTTGTAAATTATTGTGTTTGAATGGTTTATGTTCTACGCGCGTAACTATATATCTCTACTATCTTCTTATAGGCTAGAAGTTCAGTATATATAATATATATAATATATAATATGCGCGCGTAATAAAAAATTTTGAAAAATCCAAATTTTTTAGAATAATTTCTCAATCATTTGCATGAGATATTCATCTGGATTTTTCACGGTGTTGCGAATATTGATTGACAATTCGCACATAGTGACGATAACTTCTTTATCAAGTTCGAAGCCCTCTGTTTCTTGCATGTATTTAACACTTGCAATAACAGATTCGATAAGTTGCTCATCACTTGGAAGTTTATCCTCAGATATTATCAACATCTGAGCGATAGATGACTGCATTGTCAGCAGACACTTAAGTTGATTGTTATTCATATATTTGTTTATTAGTGTTTCAAGGGAAAAATACCTCCCGCGTCTCTCGACGAAAGAGGTATGACGTAATAAGTAAAGGCATATGTATATTTCTAAAACGAAAATTCTTTAGCTTCAACAAATTCGTTGTTTTGTAGACCGCATAATCTTTCAAGAGCTTTAATGCGAGACCTCATTTGTTCATTTTCTGCTTCAAGGTTTTTGATTGCTTGGTCGTGTTCTTGTAACTGAACATCATGTTCTTTGAGTTTATACACCATTGCTTGGCCAAGTGTATATAGATCAAATGATTTTTTTATCTGTCTAACTCCTCCTAAATCCAACGTGGATAATTTAGTTTCTGAGAGAATACCAGCTTGAATAAGTTCTGTATTATATTTTCTTACAGAGTTTGCACACAAACCAATTCTCTTCCCAATTTCTTCATTACTATATGTAGTTTCATTAGTACCTTGTTCTTTATTCAAGAAAAGATGCTGTTGAATCTCTATATAATAAGCTTTAGCTTGGGGAGAGATATTTAGTTTAAGAAAATCTTCTGAAAATCGTTCAAACCCATCATCTAGTTTTTCAAACTCATACATACTACTAGTTCCTTTTCGAGGAGTCACTTTTAGTAGTCCTGCTTTCTGAAGTCTTTTAATGGCTAACGTGACTGTTTTCACAGAGAAGCCACAATCTGCTGCAATAGTGTCTACACGAGGATAGCATTTTAAAGTCTCTTTGTTGGCATATTTTCGTATATTAGCGTAGACTAGTTTATCTCCAAATCTTAAATGTTCCGAATAGAGTTTATCCGGGACTTGCGCATGTTTATTTGATTTATTATCCATATTTTATGTATTTAAATTATACACAAAGATAAGGAAAATTTTGAACAATCCCAAATTTTTCTGTTAAAAAGATTATCAAAACTCAAGATTGGGTAGGGGTAAACGCAAGATTGGGGGAGGGTAAACTCACAAAAGGGGGTAACCTACGGAACGATTGGGGGTAACCTAACTCATAATTTACCTACAAACTATACTTATATATACTTATTAAGACTTATTAAGACTTATAAACTACACTTAAGGGAAACTGCGTTTCCCGGGTAGAACCTGCATGCTGTTTGTAAAAAACCCGCCAACACTTCACAGCCATAGCGGGAAAGACTAACATCAAAAACATCTGGGCACCTATAGAAACGGTCAAGCTTCTATAGGCAATACCACTCTCTTTTTATAGGAAGAAAGTGCGACAAATAAACCACCTTAATATGAACACAACATGTGGGACCCAACGGGAGTATCACCTCCCATTAGGTCATTTTTTGATGCTTGTAGCATCTCCTTATGTATAACCAGTCTAACTATTAACTAACAAAATGAACATCGCGTATTATTGTCACACATAAGGGAAGAACGGTCTTGGATATACTACCAAGTTAGTTGGTGCCCAAGTGATCTATCAGGATCAAATGGGCTGATTAGACTCGTGCAATAGTCTAATCTTATATAGAAAAAAATTTCACAGACTCTCTGCATATTGTCTGCGGGAATTAACATTTCTCAGCTTTGCGATCGCCATCTTGAAATATTAATCTACCCAGGTAGTGCAGTACCCGTACTGTTTCATGCTTTATCTGCACATTAAAGCACTTATCAGTTAAAATCCTCTCAGTTACTACATTGCCCGCATTGACGGTGGTTTTAAATGTGGTATCCATAATTTGCAACTCCACTTATCATGTTGAGGATATAAAATTCTGCTTACTTACTTTTTAGGAAATATGGCGAACATAATCCGCCAATACACGG
>JAEIGA010016524.1_pt1 | contig 11225 bp, 7 predicted proteins | sample 9270691 | NCBI WGS metagenome assembly JAEIGA01 (sample SAMN17057246, study PRJNA624740) | gut metagenome | biome: biome; isolation source: fecal sample | host: Bos grunniens | place: China: Xizang | collected 2019
TCTTTTTCTTTTACCGCAAAATCGGCAAAAGCATCAATTCCGATGTCATCCGGGCGGCGGCATTTGACAGTTTGAGCGACATCGTCTGTACCGCAGCGGTACTGGGAACCTCCTTTGCCGGACGTTTCACCACACTTCCTCTGGATGCCATCGCCGGTACGATCATTGCGATAATGGTCATCATCGGAGCGATCAAATTGCTCAAAGAGACCATCAATCCGCTCCTCGGCGAAAGACCTTCCGAAGAGATGGTCAAAAAACTCCGGGAATGTCTTCTCCAATGCAAAGGCATCAAAGGCGTTCATGACATCATCATCCACAATTACGGTCACGATCAGTATTTTGCCACCGCCCACGCCGAAGTCGATCCGGACGGCACCTTGATGTCCGCCCATGATATGCTGGAATCTGCCGAAATCCACGTCGCCAAACGGATGCCGGTGCGTCTGCTGCTCCATTGCGATCCCTGCAATACCAGCGATCCGGAGATCATCAGGTGGCGGGGAAAAATGGAGGAGATCGTCAGTGCCAGTGACGAGCAGTTCAAACTCTATGATTTCCGGCTCAAACACAATGACGACGGAAAATTGCAGCTCCATTTTCACTTGCTCATCCCCAGAAACTATCCGATCGAACCGGATGATCTTCATAAAATGCTCTCCGGCCGGATGAATGAATCATCTCCGGAGGTCGAGCTGGTCATCGAATTCATCAACAGTTACGTCTGAAAAAAGAAAGGTTTATTCCATGAAAAAATCAATTTTGTATGCCGCTTCGCTGACGCTGGCAATGTTTGCCGGTTCAGCGCTCCATGCCGCTGCCAAAGACAGCGACCCGGAAGTTTTCAGCAGCAAAGGCGGTAAACGGGACTACACCGGCGTCTATCCCGCTCATATCAAAACCATCGCCGTCATCACTCCGGCTTCCTACCCCAACCCCAAAAACTCCAGACGCGGAGTCAAACTTATGGAACAGGCCGGATACAAAGTCAAAATTTATCCCAACGCCTACAAACGCCCGGCGGGTGTGGAGAAAAACCGTTATCTTTCCATCCCGGTCGAATTGCGGGTAAAAGATTTTGAAGCCGCCTGGTGCGATATGGAAAACGATGTCATCCTCTGCGCCCGCGGCGGTTCCGGCACCGAAGATCTGGTCGCCAAAGTCAACTGGGACAAACTGCCCCGCCGTCCGGAATTGATCGTTCAGGGATACAGCGATGTCACCATGCTGCTTTCAGCGTTGACCGCCAAAGGTTACGGCCGCCCCGTCGCCGGAGTGAACACCACCTCCATCCCGGGCTTGCAGCCCGCGCTCATTCCGGAAATGAAAAAGATGCTCCACGGTCAGGAATTGAAACCGATCAAGCTGCAGACACTCGTTCCCGGCAACTGCTCCGGACGATTGTTCGCCGGTCTGCTCTCCCGTTTCGCCCGTGCCGTCAAAGCGAACTACGGTCTGAACAACAAAGGAAAGATCGTCATCATCGAAGTTGTTTCCAGCACTCCGGCAAAGATCAAGGAAGATTTGGAATACCTCCTTGCCAACAAATTCTTTGATGGAGTTTCCGGCGTGGTCTTCGGACACGTCCTGCGCAGCGGAGATAACAAGCTCAACGATCAGATCATTCAGGAGTTCTCGAAAAAATTGAATGCTCCGGTCTATCGCGGATTTCCGTTCGGTCACAACAGCCAGCATCTGGCGATCGACTTCTCCCGCAGTGCTGAAATCAAAGATGGCGTCATCTATTTCCCGGCGGTGAAAAAGTAATCACACCTGCGGCAAATATAAAATTTTCAAGCTGGCTCAAGTCACGCAAAAAGTGATTTGAGCCAGTTTTCTATTGCCAAAGCGAAGTTGGAATAGCCGCCCGGCGCCGGATGGATGGCATTGTCCACCGGAAAATCTTCCATGCCGTCAACGGCCTGATAGATGGGAACGATGGAATATTCCGGATCGTCCTGATAATCCAGCAGTAGTTGTTTGACATAAGCGATCTGATTGTAGGCAAATTGCTGAAGTACCACATTGCCGTGGTAATTTTCGACATAGGCTTTGTTCCGGAGATTGGCCGGAGGCAAAGTCACCAGACCGATGATTGCACCGGGAGCATTTTCCCGGATATGATCGAGCAACTGTTTGCGGTGACTCCGGGAAGCGCTCATCCATCGCTCAAAATCCTCATTGCAGGCGTGGGCAATATCGTTGCATCCCAGTAAAATCACGATAACATCCGGCACCTTGCCCTGATGGTATTTTTCCAGATAACCATTGAAATCCAACTTCAACGTTCCATTGGCTTCCTGTTTCAAAAATTTGCTTTTGGCATTGTACGCCGTACCTGCTTCGTATTTTTCCAAAAAGTGTCCCCAGCGCCAGCCGCCGTAGGCTTCAACGGCGGCTTTTCCAGCTTCCAGCGGCTTGCCGGCTCCGGAATGGCTGCCGAGCAGATAAAAGTTCGGATTACCGTGAGCGCGCATATTTTCCAGAAGGAATGTGGCGGCTTCGCCTTTGGCAAAGAGGCTGTCACCGATCATCAGCATGGAAATATTCTGATCATTTCCGGCGTTGCTGTCAGAAATGATGATCTCCGTTTCCGCAAATCCCAATTGCCGTCCGGCACGATCACAGACCTCGATGGCCATGGGGTAACGCCCCGGCTGATCTGCGGTGTATCGCCAGACGCCGCCGGAAACCGTTCCGACAGGAGAAGTGACCTTGAACTGCAATTGATTTTTGTTGTGAAGCACGACCAGATTATTCAAAATGATCCGGCACTCGCAGCCGGTGATTCCGAAAAATGCTTTGGGCAAAGTCAGATTGACGGCGCTGTCGAGGTCAATATTTTTCAACTCGGACTTCAATTGAGGAGCTTTACCGGCAAACGTTTTTCCACTTCCGGCGGGCCACTCGGGAATAAACTCACAAATTTCCAAATCCGAATCGCCGGGACGACCGGGAATCTCGCAACTTTTATCACGTTCGATCATAAATACACCTCTTTTGATATTCAAAGCAGTCCTTATAATATATGTCCTCTGCATAAACTTTTCAATCGGGTTACACTTGATTTATATGCGCAAAAGTGCTATTTTAACACAATGCAATAAATATCTCTCAAAACGAGGAAAAAATATGAAATACATCGAACTTCCCGCCGGTATCCAAACCGCCGCTTTTGCCATGGGCAGCGGTGCAATCAATGAACTTGGAAAATTTATCGCCGAAGTTTTCCCCGGCAAAAAGCCGTGGATCATCGCTGACGAAAACACCTTCGCAGTAGCCGGTGCCAAAGCCGCTGAACAATTCAGCGATATGTACGAACCCTACATTTTCCCGGGCAAGCCCCGGCTCCATCCGGACAGTGCGATCTCCGATATGCTGGCTGAGAAAATTTCCGGAATGCCCGATGTCCTGCCGATCGCCGTCGGTTCCGGAGTTATCAATGACATCGTGAAACGCGCCGCCGGAGTTGCCAATGTGCGCTACTGCTGTGTCCCGACTGCATCGAGTGTCGACGGTTACACCGCCGCCGGCAGCGCCATGGTCAAAGACGGCTTCAAAATGACCCTGCCCTGCCCGGCGCCCTATGCGCTGCTGGCGGATACGGATGTACTTTACACGGCGCCCCCGGAAATGTTTGCATCCGGCTATGCCGACCTCTTTGCCAAAATCCCCGCCGGCGGCGACTGGATCATCGCCGACGCTCTCGGCATTGAAAAGATCGATGAAAGCATCTGGGAACTGGTTCAAGTGCCGCTGCGCCAAAGATTGTCCGATCCGAAAGATTTCGGTCCGGTTTTCGCCGGATTGGCCGACACCGGTTATTCGATGCAGCTCTACAAAGAATCCCGTCCGGCTTCCGGTGCGGAGCATCTGATGAGCCACATCTGGGAGATGGAACACCTCCTTTGCAATGGCGAAGAGGTTTCCCACGGCTTCAAGGTCGCCATCGGCACGGTCACCACGACCAAATTGATGGAATTCATCATCAATACCCCGCTTGCCAAAGCCCGGGAACTGGCACAGCCGCTCTTGAGCAATGCCGAACGGGAAGCGGAGATCGATGAACTGCTGAAAAAAAATTGCTACGGCTCCGGCATCAAAGAACTGGCGATGAGCAAATTCGAAAACACCCCCGAACGACGGGAAGAACTTTTCGCCGTCTGGGAAACGCTCCAGAAACGTCTGCCCGCTCAGATCATCCCCTCCGACGAAGCGATCAAAATGCTCAAAGCTGCCAACAGTCCGGCGCATTACACCGAGATCGGATTGGGCAAAGAGCAGTATCTCCACGCGGTTCGCACCGCTCAGCTGATCCGCAAACGCTACACCGTGCTGGATTATCTGTATACGCTCGGTCTGCTCGAAGCGGCGATCGATTACCTCAACGCCTGACGTTCGAGTACCAACGCACTGCGCGCCGGGAGATAACAGGATAAAAATAATCCTTCCCGGCGGGCAATTGTATAATATTTCTGACCGGAAATCCGTCTGCCGAAGCCGCCGGATTTCCGGTCATCGCTATCCAGACGGGTATGATAAATTCCGGAAGGGACTTCAAACTCATAGTCGGTAAAAGATGATTCCGGATTGAAGTTGAAAATAAAAATCATACCGGCACGTTCAAAAATGATGATTTGAGCAGTTTCATCCAGTAGCATCAATTGAACTTTGAAGTCATAAAATTTCTCAAAACTGACAATTTGTATGATCTCCCGGTCAAATTGACCGAGAAAGTTATAACGCAAATTACGATCCTTCTCCAAACTCCATTGCCGCCGGGCATATTGAAAACTCCAATTGTTCCCCTCCCGGGGCAAATCAAGCCACTCCGGGTGGCCGAACTCATTTCCGGCGAAATTCAAATATCCGTGTCCGGCACTTGCGGCGGTTATCAATCGCATCATTTTGTGCAGCGCCACCGCCCGGTCGATCTGGAGATGTGTTGAATCGACCGACATAAAATCATATATCGCCTCGCCTGCCATACGGAAAAATGCACTCTGCCCGCCGACGATCGCCTGGTCGTGGCACTCAACATAACTTATGGTGCGCTCTTCCGGACGGCGATTTACAAGTTCGTTCCAAAGCTGCGTCATGCTCCACGTTTCATCAGGGATATCCAGCAGTTTGAACCAGATATCCGAAATCCCCATCGACAAGCGGAAATCAAATCCGGTATCCGAACGGCTGGTAAGCAGCGGCATACCGCTGACATCTTCGGCGATGGTGATGGCATCCGGATAGAGCCGGTGGATAAGCCGGTTGGCCAAAGCGAGATAGATCAGCGCCTCTTCGTCGGTTTCACTTGAATAATAGTCGTCGTAAGAGCTGAATATCCGATTCAATCCATGGTGGCGGTAAAGCATACTGGTCACGCCGTCAAAACGGAATCCGTCGATTTGATATTCCTCTAAAAAGAAGCGGCAATTGGAGAGCAGAAAGCGCAAAACCTCCATTTTTCCGTAATTGAAACAATACGAATCCCACGCCGGATGATATCCCCGTTCCCCTTCATGGAAATAGGTTTTATGCGAACCGTCGATTTTCGCCAAACCTTCGGCTTCATTTTTCACCGAATGTGAATGGACCAGATCGATCACCACGCGTAAGTTGAGATGGTGCGCTTCATCGACCAGCGCTTTGAATTCATCCGGAGTACCGAAGCGGGAGGATACCGCAAAAAAGTTGGAAACATGATAACCGAAACTGCCGTAGTAAGGGTGTTCCATCACCCCCATCAACTGGATAGTGTTGTAGCCTTTGGCGGCGATTTCCGGCAGAAGCAGACGGAATTCATCATAACTGCCGATACCGAACTTTTCCTGTGCGCTCCCGATGTGCGCTTCATAAATAAGCGGAGTCAGGGGAGCCGGTCGGGGATAGCGGAAACGATATGCTTTTTCCGGATGCCAGACCTGAGCCGTGAACCGGAGCGTTTTTTCATCCTGGATCGCCCGGCGCACATATCCGGGCAAGCGTTCGCCGCCGCCATTGTGCCATTTGACACGCATACAGTAGGACATTCCGTGCTGAATGGAATCCAGCGGAAAGCGCCCCTCCCAAAGACCGGAAGAGATATGTTTCAAACGGAAACGCTCATCATTGTTCCAATTGGAAAAATCTCCGGCAAGGATGATATATTCGGCATGCGGAGCATACTCCCGGAATACCCATTGACCGTCTTCAATATGCAATCCCAGAAATTCATGCCATCGGGCAAACTCCTCAAGCGAACCGTATTTCCCGGCAATACTCTGCTCGACTTCATCGATGCGCTTACGGAATTTTTCGATCGACGGCAGAAATTTCCGCAACTCTACATCATTTTCCCAAGCTGCCGGGACGTTATGATAATGCCCGATATTCCGATTGCTCAGACTTTTCAATTTATCACCAGCGGCCGGGTCAGCATCGATTCGTAGATCCGGATGTACTCCTGCGCCGTAACATCGTGGTTGAAGCGCTGACGGGCACTCTGCATGATCCGGGAAATGACTGCCGCTTTCCACTCCGCAGGACGCTGATAAAATCTCATCGCTTCATCCACCGCCCAGCGCAGAGCGCAGCTGTCGTAATCCCGGAAAACGATACCGTTGCCGCAGGAACCATCTTCACTGAGCATATCTACCGTGTCATGCAGACCTCCGGTATCATGCACGATCGGGATCGAACCGTAATACTGGCAGGTCATCTGCGGCAATCCGCAGGGTTCAAAGCGGGATGGCATCAGCATAAAATCCGATGCGGCAAAGCCCAATCTCGAAAGATGTTCGTCAAAATCGCAAACCGTGACCCGATCGTAGAAATTATGAAATGCGATGATATCTTTGAAAATTTTCTGATACGGTCCGTTGGCAACGATGGCGATCTGCAAATTGCTTTCCCAGTAACGGTGTACCAGATCATATAGCACATCCGCCAGAAGCGAACAACCTTTCTGTGCCGGATCCAGCCGGTGCGGCCAGAAAAATAATGGCGCCGTCTGATCGACGTGCAATCCGGTGCGCATCTGGAATTCGATCTTGTTGACCGCCTTTGCCGAAACATGAGAACTGCTGTCATAGCGGCACACCAGGAATTCATCAACTTCAGGGTCGCAAGTATCGTCCGGACTGTTAAGAATACCGCTGGCACATCCGGCATAAAACTTTCCGGCGATCTCTTTCTGAACACTTCCCGGCACAAAATCATGCACATTATCCACGATCTCCCGCAAAAATGAGGGACTCACGGTATTGATGAAGTGAGAGGAAAATATACCGCTGGCAAGAAAATCCACCGGATTGTTGTCCCGGCTCTCCTCGTAATTCAACGGCTGGCGCTCAAAAAAGAGATTCTGCCAGAAGGGAGCCGCATCGATGCCGCGGTCTTCGATCTCGGCAAGACATTTTTTCTGGGTGTGGATGTTGTGGACCGTAAACAGACAGGGGATCCCCATCCGCCGGGCAGCGGCGGGGATGAGTCCGGTCATCCAGTCGTTGCAATGGATAAGGTCGGGCTTTACCACCGGGATGATATTGTTGATCACCTCCCGTTGAAACGCCAGCGCCTGCAAAAAACTGTCACAATCGTAATTGCTGTAAACGGTATCCCGGTAATAGAAAATGCGGTCTTCGGCGAGATGTATCCGGCTGTTATGCAGATTGCTCATATAGACCCGCAATTCATCGCTGATCAATTTGCCGACATCGATGTGAAACATCCGCCGGTAGTGCGGTAAAGCGACATGGACATCCGCTCCCTGCCGGTAGAGCGCACTGACCAGCGATGCCGACACATCAGCAAGACCGCCGGCTTTTGCCCGCAGATAGCCGCCCATATTGTTCATCCCCGCAGGAAGCGAAGTGATTTCCGGAGTGACGACGAGAATTCTCGGATTGCTTTTTGCTTTACGTTTCATCAGCAGATCACCTTATTTAGGCCAGCACATAAATCCGGGTACGCTGTTGTCCCAGTAGGCGCCGGCGGCCTTGATCCGGGCGGTAAGTCCGAAACGGCCGGATGCGTTGCAGACGATTTCCCCGGAATAAAGATAATTTCCATTGCCCCGGTCTTCGCTCATCGTCAATGCGGTGGCGACACCGGCAATGATTTCGTTGTGGGCATCGGCAGCGCCGCTGTAAGCATCGACTTCGATCTCATCGGGAGACAACCCGGCGAGATAGACTTCGACAGAAACTTTGATCCGGTCGCCGACGTGAAGCCGATCGAGTTTGCCATCCACGACCGGATTGCTGATATAGAGTTTACCGCCTTCAAAATTTTCCACCAGGCGGCGTTTTTCCGTCACCAGTTCCCGGGCAAAAGCGGCATTGTCCGAAATCAGCGAGGTGTAGGCTTTACCGGCAGGTTCATAATATTTGCGGTTGTAATCTCCGACCATTCTGGCACTGGAGAAATATCCGAGTCCGGTGGCGATCGATGCTTTCATCCGGGCGATCCAGCGGGTGGGAAGTTCGCCGCCGATACGCTCATAGAAACAGGGGATGATCTCATTTTCCAAAACGTTGAAAAGCTGCTGACTTTCGAAATTGTCCCGGTCTTCGTCTTCGGTGTAAAAATCATTTCCCTCGATGGTCCAGCCGTTGACACCGTCCCATGCTTCCGCCCACCATCCGTCAAGAATACTGCAGTTGATAACGCCGTTGATGGCAGCTTTCATACCGGAAGTACCGCTGGCCTCCTGCGGACGGCGGGGATTGTTGAGCCAGACGTCAACGCCCTGCACGAGATAACGCGCCATGCCGATATCGTAATTTTCCAGAAAGAGCAGTTTATCCTGAACATTCTCTTTGCGGGCGAATTCGATCAACTCTTTGATGAGCTGCTTGCCGCCGTTATCTGCCGGGTGAGCTTTTCCGGCAAAGATGAACTGCACCGGACGGCTGGTATCCCGGAGCAATGCCAGCAGGCGTTCTTTGTTGCGCAGCAGCAAAGTTCCCCGCTTGTAAGTGGCAAAACGGCGGGCAAAACCGATGGTCAGAGTATCCGGCTGCAATGCGACAGTACCGGGCATACCGTTCACGGTGTGGCGGCTGCGCTGCAAGTGACGCCGGACATAGCGGATCAGCGACTGACGGCACAATTCATGGGCGCCCCAGAGTTCATCATCAGGGAGAGCGGCGAGATCGGATTCAAGTTGTTCGATTTTGGGGTTGTTCTGCCATTGCGCCGAAAGGTAACGGTTGTACAAGCGGCAATGGCGGGGCGATATCCAGGAACCGATATGCACACCGTTGGTGATGTGACCGATCGGGATCTCCGAAGTCGAACGCTCCGGCCAGAGATGTTTCCACATCATCCGGGCGACTTCACCGTGAAGTTTGCTCACACCGTTGCTGTAATTCGCCGCCATGCGCAAACCGAAAACAGTCATAGACATCTCGTTGGCGTGTTCCCGTTCAGTAATGGGGATGCCCCAGCGGATGACCCGCTCAATATCAAACCCTGCCGCCTCGGCATACGGTATCAGGTAAGGTCTGACCAGACCGATATCAAAAACCTCGTTTCCGGCGGGAACCGGAGTGTGAGTGGTGAAAATATTGGAGCGCCAGACCACTTCCAATGCGACATCCGGTTCCAAATGACAATCTCTTACCAGATGTTCCAGCCGGGCAAGCGAAAGGAATCCGGCGTGTCCTTCATTCATATGGCAGACCTGCGGATCGAATCCCATCGCCAGAAGTGCTTTGACTCCGCCGATGCCGAGCAGCAGTTCCTGATGGAGCCGCATACGTTTGTCGCCGCCGTACAATCGCCAGGTGACCTCCCTGAGATCGGGAGGATTCTGCGGCAGTTCGGTATCGAGCAGCACCAGCGGCACATTGCCGACCCACAGCACCCAGACGGCAGCGGAAATATCCCGGTCGGCAAGTTTCATAGTGATCGTGACCGGATTGCCGCTGGGGTCACACCCCCGGACGATCGGCAATTCGTGCAGCTCTGAAACCGGATAGTGTTCAGTCTGGAAACCGGTGCGGTCAAGCACCTGCCGGAAATATCCCTGCCGGTACAAAAGACCGACTGCGACCAGCGACATATCCATATCGCTGGCGGCTTTCAGATGATCTCCGGCGAGCACACCGAGGCCGCCGGAAAAGATTGGAATACTTTCATGGATGCCGTATTCCAGAGAGAAGTAGGCAACTTTTCTCTGAACCGGCGGCAACGGATTGCCGATCTCCTTTTCAAAGCGCTGACGCACCGCTTCAAGCTGTTTGAGATATCCCGGATCGTTGGCGAGTTCCTCCAGACTCTCCGGAGAAACTTTACGCAAAAAAGTTTTGGCATTGCCGCCGACATCCCGCCACAGATTGTGGTCGATACGCATAAAAAGATCGATCGCTTCCGGATGCCAGCACCACCAGATGTTGCCGGCGAGTTTTTCCAGAAATTCAAGCGGCGGGGGTAAAAGTGGGGCGACGTTGTAAAGTTGGATTTCCATTAATATCTCCCTGCAGATTTTCTATTTTTCTGTAACTTCCAATACGTTGTTGAGCGAACCGAATCCATTGGGCTGGAAGTTGGGATTTGCCGGATCCAGCCGCCAATTACCGTCGATCAAAAATTTATAGTGATAAACACCCGGAGTCAGAAGCAAACGGCAACGGTAAACGCCATCGCCGTTTTTATCGCACATAGGGCGTTCCGGATGCCAATCGTTGAAACTTCCGGCAAGCATAACCTCGTGTCCGGGGGCTTCGCGCAATTCAAAATTGACCGCTCTCCGGGCGCACTTTTGTGTTTTTTTGATTTCATTCATAATCCGACCTTTCATATAAATTTCCAACCGGAAATCAATATAAAGCGAATCATCAATTTTTCAACACTTTTTCAGGGCAAATACGCCACCGGTCCAATCACCGATGGTTTTGCGTTCCAATTCGCACAAGCCGAGTTCGACAAAACTGCGACTGACTTCATCAAAATCTTTCTGCAAAATCCCGGCCAGCACCAGACGGGCGTCCGGCTTGAGCCAGGAGACGATATTGAAGCGGAATGTTATGAGCAAGTGTCCGAGAATATTGGCGCAGACCAGATCATACTTTTCCATACGTCCGGGATAATTTCCGGCATCCCCGCAATTGAAAAGCACCCGGTCGGCATCAAGACCGTTGAGAGCGAGATTTTCTTTGCTCATATCCACCGCTTCGGGGTCAAAATCGAAACCCTCAACATAGTCGATGCCCCGCAAGGCGGCGGCAACAGCAAGGATCCCGGAA
>JAEIGA010016525.1_pt1 | contig 11224 bp, 5 predicted proteins | sample 9270691 | NCBI WGS metagenome assembly JAEIGA01 (sample SAMN17057246, study PRJNA624740) | gut metagenome | biome: biome; isolation source: fecal sample | host: Bos grunniens | place: China: Xizang | collected 2019
AGAGGTTTGCCGTGAGCATGAAGAAGGGTGCACCGGGCGGGTGACCAACTTCGAGCTTATAGCCCGTGGTGATAAACTCGGGACAATCCCAGAAGCTTGCCGACGACTCGATGGTCAAGCAATAGACCACCGCTGCCACGGCAAATACCAACCAACCCATGAGGTTGTTTACCAGTTTATATTGTTTCATTGCAATGATATATATTATCAAATAGGGCGCGAAGTTAGTGCAAAAATTTGAAATATTAGCCAAACTCGCTGGCAATTAGCATTTATTCACGTTCTGAGACCTCTTTTTTGGCACTGGCCGTTGCCTATTCGCATCAAATGCCTTACTTTTGCACACAAACCAATCAATAAAACAGCAAAATGAAGAAAACACTCCTTCCCCTGTTGGTCTTTGGTTTAGTGTGCTGCACACCTCAAAGACAGGAAACTCAGACTATCACCATCACCACCGACAACACCATCGACTGCAAGATGAGCCTAGTACCCATGGGTAGCCATGCAGAAGCTGTTGAGATGGCCGCTGAAGAGGGTACATACACCACTTCGGTTGCAACCAGCGAAACAGGATTCTACAACTTGGTATCTGTCAAGAACGATGCACAGTATATCATTCCTCACTATGTGCCCGTAACAAAGGCTCAATCTGCTTCGCATCTCACCTTTGGTGAGCGAGGTACGATAACCATCGAGGGCAGCAAGGACAATAGCGCCTTGGCAGCATTCACCTCGGTTTATGCTACCAGCAGCCGCAACCTATGGAAACTCCAGAAGGGCGATACTGAGACCGCCCGTGCTATCATTGAGGCTATCGCAACCAAGGCTGACTCTGTCATCAGCGCCTATCGCTGTTCTAAGCCTGTAGCTGAATACATCAAGGTATGGGCCTACACCATCGCCTATGACTGTTTCTCTTCGGTGCCCCGCGTCGTTGGAGTACCTCTCAAAGAGCTCCCCTATAGCCGCGAGGACCTATTGGCAGAGCCTCATACCGTGCTCGACTCACCCATCGCAGCCCTCTTTTCGAACACTCCCCACATCGTGTATTCCTCTATTCCCAACAAGAACAACCTCGATAGTGCCCTCATCTATGTAGCCCAGCACTACACTGACACCACCCTCATCAAGAAGGTGAACGATAACATTGCCGGTCGCTACGTGAGCCGCTATGATTATAACAACGACTTTGACAAAGGTTTGGAACGCTTGCAGGCCGCCACTGCGCAGTATGGCCTCAACCCACACCACGTAGCCGACTTCGAGAAGCACCGCGCTACCGTACCCGGACAGTCCTTCCCTGCAGGAATCATACTCCAAGACCGCAATGGCAACGTGGTAGACTTCAGCGCCTTCCGTGGCAAGTATGTATATATCGACATGTGGGCAAGCTGGTGTGTACCCTGCCTGCGTGAGGTGCCTGTATTGCAAGAACTTGAAAAGAAACTGAAGAACAAGAAGGTCGCCTTTGTATCTATCTCTATTGATGCCAACCAAGAGGCATGGAAAAAGAAGATGGATGAGAAGAACATGCACGGCCACCAGCTGTGGAATCCTGGAGGGACTTTGGGTAAGGCACTCAACGTGAAGGGCATCCCCTTCTTTGCCATCTACGATCCCGATGGCAACCTCTATATGCATGGTGCTCCACGCCCCAGCCAAGGCCCTGGCTTGAAAGAACTTCTTGAAGGACTGAAATAAATTTCCGGCCATTTCATCGGAGAAAATACAGGAATGAGCCTACTCCTTTAAACGGGGAATAGGCTCATTCTTGTATTTACCACTACTTCAACTTCGGCAAAGGTTTATGCAAAAATTTTGGCAAAAGTTGCATGTGTAACACATATGATAATCAGAACCTTGAACACTAAATTCGGCAAATCCCAATCTCTGCTATTGATTCTATACCCACTGTGCTAATTATTTTACGAATTCTCCATAAACACATCCTCACCCCTCCGCCACGCAATATCCATCTCTTCGCGGAGAGAAACTTGTCCTCGCAGTAAGACAGCTTTCTCTCCGCAGAAAGAAGACAACTCCTCTTAATGAAAATATAGCAAATCAATATCTACACTATTTTTACTTTGCCTTGTAGGATGAACAGTATACTCACTTGACATTATACGGAGAATCCATCACACCCTATATAAAAAAAAAGATAAAAAATATGTACTCCTTTATTGTTTTGCTGAAGTCACTACATTATGAACTGATACTCAACGCTATTATGCATGCAACTTTTGCATAAACTTTTGCATAAACTTTCGCATAAAAGGTTGCAGTAATTCACCCAATCTGCAAAGAATCGCAAATAATAGCGCGCAAATATATGTTCTACAACATCTTTTGCAACAAAATGATTGCACTTCATGAAATTTGTTTTACATTTGCGGCCTCATTTGGGCAATAGGTATACATTTTTAAACTAAATACTAACTATTAATGTCAAATTTTTAAGGTATGAAGAAAAATTACTTTTCTATTTTATTTGCTGCCTTGATGCTGTTTGTGGCTATGCCCGCAAAGGCAGAGGTGAACAGCATGAGTGACCTCTTCGGTAAGTACAAGCTCACCGCGACCATTGAAAATACAGAGGCTGGTAAGGCACACGCAGACCTTTGGAAGAGCGAGTGTGAGGTAATCATCACAAAGGGAGTAAATGGTGCTCCTGCAGCTGTAAAAGGTCTTTTTGGCACAACAGAAGATCAAACCATTTCAAACATTGACCTTGACAACAACAAGTTCTTTTCTGTAAACCCCAACCCTAACTACGGATTGTTCTCACAAAATCCTTACATCGGTGTTGCTGACATGACACTTGAGGATTTGCAGATGTACACTATGGAGTACCACTACAACCCCGCAACAAAAGAAATTACCATTCCGAACTTCTCTATTTGCGAGTTCTCTTGGCCTGGTGGCGTAATGACCGGAGAGGTACTTGCCGAAGTTAGCAATGTAAAAATGGAGCTTCTTGAGGCCGAAGAAATTGATATCCCCGAAATTGAGGGTGAGTGGTCTTTCAAACCCTACGGCATGGGTTATGTTAGAAATGACTCAACCTTTGCATATGAGTTCACCATCGACCTCGTAGCGAAGGATGACACAAAGAAATTGTACGATGCAATATTCAACATTGAGGGCTTTGCTCCATTTACATTGGAGGCTACATTCAATGGTATCGATTTGGTAATGCCTTTCAACAACTTGTATCTCGATACAGAGCAGAAGATTCGCCTCGGCGTTAAAGCAACGACTCAGGAGATGACACTTATTAAGGAAGGTCAGCTTTCTTTTAGCTACAGCAGTAGCACTTTGATGTGGCAGGGCGACTACTTTGTGGTTCGTAAAGATACTATCGTTAAAGAAGAAGTTGATGGCGTAGAAGTTGAAAAGGAATCTGCAATAACACTTCAACAGATTAGCTATGGCTGGATTGAGCGCGAGGCCCCCAATGCTATTGATTGGGCTGGCGTATATACCGTCAATGTAAACGAGGTGGATGACCTCTATCCCGAGGACGGCGTTGATTTCCCCAACAGTTTTAAAATGGAAGTGGTCGCGTCTGCAGGGGGTGGCTACACTGTTACTAAGTTTGCGGGCTACGAAGGTGAGTATTATCCCTCTGTAGAACTGGTCCCCAGCAGTGATGGTAAGTCTGCGACAATGGAATTAGGCAGCAGCTACTATGGTTTCACTATTCTTCACTCTTTTGGTGAGGTTAGCGTGGATGGAGGCACAGACTATGCATATCACGCACTTACCGATGCACAGGGTGAGTCTACAAGTTTGAAGATTACATTGAATGAGGACGGCACCTTGTCTATCGAGGATTTCTCCGTATCTTACTTCTTGTGGAATGCAAAAGCCTATGACCCATTAGTGCTCATGACAGGCGTTACTGCTGAGAAGTATGTAGAGAAGTTTGAATGGGCAGGTGATTACACTCTCACTGCAGAAACAGTAAGTGTTTATTATCCTGGCACAGACGTAGAGTTCCCCGAGATATTTGATGTAACTATCTCTTACTTCGACGGTTCTGCTTATGGTATGGAGAGCTGCTACTACATTAGCTCATTCTTGAATAAGAATATCGAACAGATGCCTATCGACTTTGCTATTGCAGAGGATGGTTGGAGCGCGGAGATGCTCGTGGGTGGTTTGTGTGGTTCTATCGTCGCAGGCGAAACGTACTACAAGATTTACGACATGAATGCTACGAATACTCCTATCACAGTAACTGCTAATGCTGATGGATCAATTTCTATCCCCAGCTTCTTCATCAAGGTTGTAAATTATACCACTAACGAAGAACAGGCTGGCGCATTCTATCAAAATGTAACACTTACAAGAAAGACTGCAACTGATGGCATCGAAAACATTGTAACAGAGAACAAGGTAGTTGAAGGCATCTTCGACCTCCTGGGACGCAAGCATGATGCAATCACCGCTCCCGGCATTTACATCGTAAATGGCAAAAAAGCACTTGTTAAGTAATAGGTCTACCTATATCACATACAATTAAGTTAAAGTGCTCTCCACGTTTTGTGGTGAGCACTTTTTTTCTTATTTTTGCAACCAATTTGTATTGTGGAGTATTGTGTAACATAAGAACTTAACGAGATAAATGGGCAAAACTAATCCAACAACAAGTTTTATCGGCAAGGTATGCTGTATAATGCTGATGCTGCTGACCATATTCCCCACTCTTGCAAGTGGGATTGAAGATAGCAATAATGTAGTATCTGGTACAGTTGTAGATAAGAAGACAAAAGAGCCACTAATTGGCGTGAACGTAGCCATTTGGAAAGATGGCAAGATTGAAACTGGCGTCACTACCGATTTTGAAGGAGGCTTCCATATGGCCACCCCCTTGACTGATTTTGAGGTGCGCATCTCTTACATGGGGTATAAAGAGCAAAGCCTTAACTCCAAGACTCACAAACTCAACAATTTGCACATTGAACTTGAAGAGGATGCCAACACCCTCGGAGATGTCGTAGTTACAGGTTTCGTAACCAAGAACAAGGAAACATTTACCGGCTCTGTAACCGAAATGTCAGGCATAGAACTGCGACAGGTATCGGGAACCAACCTCATCGGAGCCATCTCAGCACTTACTCCTGGTATGGCGATGGTGCAGAATACAGCTCAGGGATCAAACCCGAACCATACACCAGAGTTGGTACTCCGTGGTATGAGCTCATTCTCAAACAGCGGCCAGCAAGTAAATCAGCCCACCATCATCCTTGATGGAACCGAGATCACCATGCAAGACCTCTACGACCTCGACATCAATGAGGTGGAAAAAATCACTGTACTGAAAGATGCTTCAGCTACCGCCCTCTATGGATCAAAAGCTGCCAATGGCGTGATTGTCATTACACGCAAGCCCATCCATGAGGGTACCGTACGTGTACAGTATAACTTCACTGGAAATGTACAGTTCCCTGTCTTGGGCGACTACAATGTTCTCAACGCCAGCGAGAAACTTGAGTATGAGCGTTTGGCAGGTCTTTACAATGCTTATGGGCAGATTAGCTCTACGACAGGGCTCCCATTGCAATATGAGTACGATGAGATTTATAACAATCGCTACAAACAGATTGCCGCAGGATTGAATAGCGACTGGCTCTCACAACCCGCACGTACAGCCTTCTCTCACGAGCACTCACTGCGCGTTTATGGTGGTGCCTCAAACCTGCGCTATGAGTTGACCGGACGCTTTGGAGACACTAAGGGAGTGATGAAGGATGACTATCGCAAGCGTTATAACCTCGGATTCAAACTCGACTATTATGTGGGTTCACTGACATTGTCGAACCGTACTACCTACCAAGAGATTAACACAAAGGATACCCCTTATGGCTCTTTTTCGCAGTATGTCGAGATGAATCCCTACGACAGAATCTACAACGAGGATGGCACGATCAACACCAACTTGACATGGGATCTCGACAACCCGCTCTACGATGCCACACTGGGTAGTTTCTCAAAAAGCGGAACACGCACCTTGAGCAACAGCACAGACTTCCGCTGGGATATCAACAAGATGTTCCTCGTCACGGGCCACTTTAATGTATCAAGCGATATGGGCTCAAGCGATATCTTCACATCACCCAAATCGTTGCTCTACAAGAACGAGACTGACCTCTCCAAAAAGGGGCAATATACCAAAGGTATTTCACAGGGAGTGAGCTACAATGGTAACTTGGTTGGCACATTCAACAAGTTCTTCCAAGATGAGTCGCTGATAAGCCTCTCGGCCGGTTGGGAGATAAATCATGCAAAAAGTAATAGCGAGACCATCCAGGCCATAGGCTTCTTTAACGACCACCTATCGTACATTGGCAATGCTGTAAGCTACCCTGCCAGCGACAAGCCCTATGGTTCACAATACGAGACGGCCGATGTGGGTGCTTTCGTCACAGGTAACCTTTCATGGCGTAACCGCTATTTCATCGATGGCACATGGCGTACTACCGGTTCTTCTCAGTTTGGCGAGAACAACCGCTACGGACACTTTTGGTCGGGTGGTCTCGGATGGAACATCCTCAACGAGCACTTTATGAAACAAGCTAAGAAGCACTTTGATATCTTCAAACTACGCGGAAGCACCGGATACACGGGTAAGGTAAGTTTCAGCCCTTTCCAGGCCATGACGATGTACCAGTACAACAACAGTTACGAGTACAAGAATGGTATAGGCGCCATTCCTATCACTATCGGTAACATTGACTTGACTTGGGAGCGCACGATGAACTACAACGTGGGTCTTGACCTCAGCATGTTTGACCGTCGTCTGAACTTCACAGCCGATGCTTACATCCGCAATACCACAGACCTATTACTTGACAAATCATTTGCTCCTTCAACAGGCGTCACTAGTGCAAAAGCGAACTTGGGTGAGTTACAGAATAAAGGCATTGAGTTCCAACTTGATGGTTACGTAATCCGCACCAATGATTTTTATTGGCGCTTAGCGACAATGGGTTACATGAACCGCAATAAGATTACCAAAATCGACAAAGCCTTAGAGGAAATCAATAAAGAGAATCAGGCCAATGCGTCAATGAGCCTCACTCCACTTCCTCAATATGCCGAGGGGGAGAGCGTGACAGCGCTCAAATTGGTACGCTCGGCTGGTATCGACCCAGCTACGGGTAAGGAGGTCTACATCAAGCGTGATGGAACATTCACCTTTGAGTACGACCCTGCCGACCGTGTGCTGATAGGTGATACAGAGCCCGCATTCAATGGCACATTCAGCACTAATGTCTTCTGGAAAGGCTTTAGCGTATATGCCTTGTTCAATTATCGCATGGGAGCATGGATATATAACACTACCCGCGTGAGCAAGGTTGAAGGTTCTGACCCACAGTACAATGCTGACAAACGCGTATTCGATGACCGTTGGAAGCAACCCGGCGACGTAGCACTCTACAAGAACATTGCAGATAGTAGCCGCCCTGAACAAACCACCCGTTTTGCGGAGCAAGAATATACTTTATCGCTCGGCTCACTCAACCTCAGTTATGAGTTTGACGAAAAGGTTTGTAAGTCACTGCATGTAAGAAATATCCGTACAGGTATCAACTTTACAGACATCTTGAGACTGTCGACCGTAAAGATTGAGCGTGGTACCGACTACCTCTACAGTCAAGGCTTTGAACTTTTCTTTAACGTGACACTCTAAGAAGAACTAATAATTATGAAGAAGATACTATATATTACACACCTGGTTGTTGCGCTATTTGCAACGACATCGTGCGAAGATTTTCTTAACATCACTCCGGAGGGACAAGCCAAGCGTGACGAACTGCTCTTAACGACCGAAGGCCTCGAAGAGGCGATGTATGGGGTATATGCCCAGTTGCGTTCTACCACACTGTATGGTCAGGAACTGCACTTCCACACGCTTGAAATCATGGCTCACAACATGTATTGCGATGGTAACACATCAATAACTGCATTGGGTAACTTTGAATATGGCAACACTAATGTAAAGTCACTATTTGAAGGCATTTGGACTGCCATGTATAAAAATATCTCCAATACCAATAGCGTGCTCAACTCTCCCCTTATCGTAGATGCTCAGGAGTTTCCGTATACCATCTACAAGGGAGAGGCGCTTGGCCTTCGTGCATTCATGCACTTTGACCTTATGCGTCTATTTGCAGAGCAATACACAATAAATCCTAATGCCGAAGGCATACCCTATGCTACAGACTTTTCTTTGAAAACGCCCGAATTTGAGAACCTTAAAAAGAACTACGAACATATCCTTGCCGACTTGCATGAGGCTGAAAAATTGCTCGCCGATGAGGAGCTGTATGCAGATGAGGGTAGTTATATGCTCGATCGCCAGATACATTTTAATAAATATGCCGTAAAAGCTACTTTGGCAAGAGTTTATTTGACCATGGGCGACAAAGAGAATGCAGCTAGGTATGCCAAAGAGGTTATCGAAGATAAGAAGTATTACTTAAAAGAGATGACCGAGGTAAAGAACGACCTTGCTGGCGTTCTCTCAAAGAAGGAGTGTATCTTTGGAGTATATTATTCTGGATTCTATTCACAAGTTTACGAGAAGTTGCAAAAGACTACTACACGCTACTCGCTTGACTTACGTAAGGACTTTATGGACATCTACAACAAGGATCATTTGGGAAATGACTATAGGCAGAGTTCATACTTCACTACAAATCAGGATCAGGTGTATCGTCTGAGCAAGTTGACTGACATCTATGAATTGGACAATAATGTGACATCGCGCCCCACAGATCTCATCCTTGGTATTAATATGATCAGAATCCCCGAGATGTACTACATCATGGCTGAGGTATTACTGGAGAAGGATGCCGCTGCTGCGTTAAACTATTACAATGAGGTACGTACTCACCGTGGGCTTGAGCCACTCCCGACAGAGGTGGTGGATGAAAATACAGGAGAACTCGTCCAGCGTCCTTTGACCTTGCAACATATCAATGAAGAACGTTACAAGGAGTATTTTGGTGAGGGATTACTTTTCTTTAACATGAAACGCCTGAATCAAGATATTGTTTCGTATGACAATGTTACGACCTACAAGGCTAATGAGAAGAATATCTATGTAGTCCCCATCCCCGATATTGAAAAAGAAAACCGCTTTTGATACCGCATAAACCCGACAGATTTATGAAGAATCTATTAAAACACATTGTATTTTCTTTGGTAGGGATAATCTGTTTTACCGCATGTAGCGAAACAGAATACCTCAAATTCGACGCATCGCATAATGGAGTGTATTTCACACAAGATAAACTCAAATATTCCTTCAGTGTAACTGCTGACTCTATCCACTCCTATATGTTTAAGATGCCCATACAAATACTGGGTAGAACAAGCGATGTAGAGCGCGAGGTGGCATATAGCGTCAATCAAGACTCAACCGACGCTGTAGAAGGAGTCCACTATACACTGGGAAGAGCTATCATTGCCCCCGACTCTATCACGGGCTATATCCCTGTAACAATCTTGCGTGACAACCTTGAGGGTAGCTATGCCGGGGGATATACCACCTATCGCCTTTACATTGAATTAGAAAAAAATGATAACTTCATCCCCACATTGGACACACTAAGCCAAGCACGACTACTACAGTTTGACAATGCAATTGACACTCCAGAATGGGTAGACTATAAAGGTGATAAGATTTGGCGCCCAGGAAACCCTCACGAGAATCTCGGAGATTGGCATCCATACACATTTATAAAATTGGTGGAGTATTTCCATACAATAGAGAAAGTGGAAAACATGTATGAGACATACCATAAAATGGTAGTCTATTATGGTGGAGAAAACTTGGAAAAGGTACCATACGCCTCTTTTCATCCCTACACACATATCATGAGAAAGTATGTTTTTGCTCCTTTGTACGAATACTTTAACGATGAAGCTAACAAAGAGCAAATTCTGAAGATGTATCCCGATTATCCCTTTAACTTCCCTAACCCTTATGAGGGTGAATAAACTTGATAACACTTTGTTATTATGAAGGCATATAAATATTTTCTCTTTACACTATTGACCCTAACACTCGTTTCTTGCTTTGAGGACGAGAGCACGGGTGCAACCAACCCCATCGCTGAAATCTCAATTGATGAAAATTGCCTCGAGAAGGTTTATAACATCAATAAGAATGATTCATTGGTGATAAAGCCCATCATAACTCAAAAGAATAAAGAACTACCTCTTTCCTATGCTTGGGAACTTAACCAGGAGATTGTATCGGAAGAGAAAGATTTCCGCTACAAAGGGGATATCCTCGGTACATACAATGGTCGATTGATTGTTTCGAATGATGATGGAAAGGCTTTCTACACCTTTACGCTGAATGTAAACTCCCCCTATGAGTATGGAATAATGGTACTCAGCAAAGATGCAGATAGCCGCCCGCACATCGCCTTTATGCAGGAACCAATGAAAGAGGGGGATGAGAAGAAGTTCTATGACGAAAACTGCCTGGAAAAGAATAACTCTGAACAATTCTTTGCATCAAACCCTGCAGACATCATCCAGACTACAGGAACATTGATTGTTGCCTGCCAAGGCAAAGATGATGATGCTGAGGATGGAGCAGCAATCTACTTCTTGAATGAGAAGACCTTTGTAATGGAGAATATTGTAGAGTCCAAGGAGTATAAGGACTTCAAACCAACCAGGCTGCTCACTCCCCAAGGTAGCTACGATGGTAGTGCATATCCTGTACTCTCTGCTGATGGGAAAATGTACTCGTTACCTACTTACAATGCCGTTTTGCAGCCCTCTCATAAACTAACATCCACATATGCGCAAGTTGGTTTTGCCATGGGTGATGCCAGCTACAACGACATTATTGTATGGGACAAGGAAGTTAATGGACTTGTATGCCTGTATAATGGCTATGGACCCTACTACTGCGGAAGTAAATACTTGCTTTTGCGCGATGAACTATCTGAAGATGACTATTATACAAAGAATTTCAGCAAGTTAAAAGGCCTACGTGCACTTGTATACATAAATAAGACCAAAGAGCAATTAAAGAGTTCCCGACGAGAGCTAATTGCAATCGTTGACGGAGCGCTCATGAAGCAAAAAATTGTTGTTGCGACATTCTTCTGGAGACATATTGACGGCACAGCAGCAGACTACGAAGTATTAGATAACGGAAAGGGATTCACAAAGGCTGCTGGAAGAA
>JAEIGA010016526.1_pt1 | contig 11224 bp, 11 predicted proteins | sample 9270691 | NCBI WGS metagenome assembly JAEIGA01 (sample SAMN17057246, study PRJNA624740) | gut metagenome | biome: biome; isolation source: fecal sample | host: Bos grunniens | place: China: Xizang | collected 2019
CTCTAGCTTCTTCAGCCATTCTAGCATACATATCTGTCCATTCATAATTTTCACCTTCAGCTGCATCTTTTAAGTTAACTGATGTTGTTGGAACATCACCATCATGTAATAATTTAAACCATAATTTAGCATGTTCTTTTTCATTTTCAGCTGTTTCTAAAAATAGTGCTGCTATTTGTTCATATCCCTCTTTTTTTGCTTTACTAGCATAGTATGTATATTTATTTCTTGCTTGAGATTCTCCAGCAAAAGCATCTCTTAAATTTTGTTCTGTTTTTGTTCCCATTAATTCTTTCATCTCGTAAACCTCCTAAAAAATTTTTACAGACACATTTTATCATAATAAATATATAATTTCAACAAAAAAATTTTTTTATTTTTTGTGTTTTTTCTACATTTTTCACTTTCATTAATTTAATATATTTTCTACATCTATTTTAAATTTAATAAATCTTATTTATTTTTTATCTAAAATCTGTTAAAATTTTATTTAGAGTTTAAGAAAAGAGGTTTTAAAATGATAGATATAATAAATGCAAAAAATGAATTTAATAAATATGTTTCTAATTATGATCCTACTAATGGACGTATTAAATTAAAACAAGACCATATATTAAGAGTAGCTGAAGTATGTAAAAATATTGCTATAGATTTAAAATTAACTGAAAATGAAATTAAGGTCGCTGAATTAATAGGCCTTTTCCACGATTTAGGACGTTTTGAACAAGTTAGATTATTTGATACTTATAATGATAAAATTTGTGGTATTGATCATGCTGATTTTAGTAACAAAGTTCTTTTTGAAAATAATTTTATTAGAAAATTTATTTCTGATGATAGTTATGATGAAATAATAAAAAAAGCAGTTTTTAATCATAACAAATTACATATTGAACCAGGTCTTTCTGAAAAAGAATTACTTTTTGCTAAAATAATAAGAGATGCTGATAAATTAGATATTATATACACTTCTACTTGTTATGAATTTAAAGATGTTTTTTGGTATGAAGATTTCAATGTTGAAAAAATAAATGAACAAATTGTAGAAAATTTTGCTCAAACTAAATTATTAGAATATAAATATGTAAAGACAAATGCAGATCAAAGTATGTGCTTTTTCTCATATATATATGACTTATATTTCAAATATAGTATGAAATATTTAAAAGATACAAAACTTTTAGAAAAATTTGTACAAAGAATAAAAGAAGTTTTTCCAAGCCCTATTATACATGAGCAAATAGACAGAGTTTTAATTATTGCAAATAAATATTTAGATAATCATATTACAAAATAAATCACTTAGCATTTTTTTGTAATAACATAACTAAAAAATCTATATTAAAAGATTAAAAAAAGAGATTCTAATTTACTACATCTTAGAATCTCTTTTTAATTAATTATTTATTTTTCTCATTAAATACTTTTATTGTTCTTTCTATTTCCAATTTTCTTTTTACTTTATTAGTAGTTGTTTTAATTAATGGCTCTGTTGTAATATCTAAATGTTTAATATATTTATATTGAGGAAGCTTTTTATTTATTTCTTTTACTTTATTCCAGAAAATATCATATATTTCTTTTTCATCCTCTTTTCCATAAATTTCTTTAATATTTTCTTTATCATAAACAATTTTTAAAGATACTTTAACATCATTTAAATCATTTGGATTATCTGGTAAACCATATACTATTGATTCTGCAACTCCATCTATTCTATTTACCAAAGTTTCAACTTCATCTGGAAATACCTTTTTACCATTTTTTAATACTATAACATCTTTCTTTCTACCTGTTATAAATATATAACCATCTTTATCTATTTTTGCTAAATCTCCTGTATAGAACCAACCATCTTTTAAAACATCTTTAGTTGCTTCTTCATTTTCATAATAACCAAGCATTACTATTGAACCTTTAACTCTAAGTTCACCAATTCCATTATCATCTTTATCTACAACTTCTACTTGAACATCTCTCATAGGAAGACCTATAGAACCTGTTCTTTTATGTTTAGGATCTTCAGCCGCAACAACAGGTGAAGTTTCTGTTAAACCATAACCTTGAACCATTTCAATTCCGAAACTTCTAAAGCCTTCAGCTTTTTCGGGATCTAATGGAGCTCCTCCAGAGATAACAAATCTCATCTTTCCACCTAATCCATCTATTACCTTTTTAAACACTTTTCTTCTTATATCAATTCCAAATTTTAATAAAAATCTAGTAATTACTTTACCAATTTTTACTTTATTTGTCATTTTTTGTTTTTCTATAGTTTTTTCAATATTTTTATACATAGCATCAATTAAAGCTGGAACACCAACAAATATTGATACACCATATTCTTGAAGATTTTGTTTTACATATTTTAGTCCATCTGGAAATACTGTTTTTACACCACAAGCAAGCATTACAGCCATACATGTTGAACCAAAAATATGATGCATTGGTAAAAATGCAATATTTACATCTGTAGAAAGAATTGGTTCTACCAATAACATTGAATATATATTATTAGCGATACCTCTTTGACAAAGCATTACAGCTTTTGATGCTGATGTTGTTCCAGAAGTAAATAATAAAATCGCCATTTTATCATTATCTATTTCTTTTTGAATAAATTCTTTATTACCATTTTTTATAAGCTCATTACCTTCTTTTATTAAAGAACGAACATCGGGATATCCCTCTTTTTCTGTCATACAAATATATTCTTTTAAATTTGTTTTTCCATTTTTCTTTATTTCTTCAATCTTTTCTAATTGTTTTTCTTCAAAGACTACAATATCAGCTTTACTTCTGATTAAAGAATTCTCTAATTCTCCTACTTGTAAATCTTTGTCTAATGGGACAGAAACCATATCTCCAAGCATATTTGACATATGAGCTACAACCCATTCATATCTATTTTTTCCAACAATTGCTATTCTTTTGTTTTGATATCCTAAATCATATAATTTAGTTCCAAATGCATTTATATCATTTAAGAATGCTATATATGATATATTTTCATATACAGTATCTTTACCATTTACTATTTTATTACAAAAAGCTATATTATCTGGATATAGTTTAACTGTGTTATATAACATTTCTTTTAAATTATTAAACTTTGGCTTAGGTTCAATACTATATTTTTCCATTTTAATCTCCTTTGTATCTAGTTTTCGATACTAGATTATCACATACTCAAAACATTGTCAATATAATTGACTTATCAGTCAAAAAATGCTATTATACTTACTAGGAGTTGAGTTTTATGAATAATAATATAAGATATAAATTAAAAGATATTGAAAAATTTCATATTCCTAGATGGGAAGAATTACCAGATATAGATTTATATGTAGACCAAATAATAACATTATTTGATAATTATTTATCAAAATATATATATAATGATTCACAAAATGGAGAATCTACAATTCTTACAAAAACAATGATAAACAACTATGTAAAACATAATTTATTAAAAGCACCTATAAAAAAGAAATATGGAAAAGAACAATTAGCCACTCTTTTTGTTATAGGAATTTTAAAACAAGTATATAGTATTAGTGATATTCAAAACTTAATAAGATTTGCTATTAAAACCACTTCTTTAGATATTGCTTATAATAGATTTTGTGAATTTTTAGAAGATTCTATTGATTCTATATTCTTTGGTAAAGAAGCCAATGACAATGATGATAAATTATCACATGCAGAATATATTCAAAAATGTGTTGTTCATACTTTTGCTAATAAATTATATGTACAAAAAATTTTATTAAATAAATAATAGATTATAACTTAATAAATTTTAAAGACATACTTTAAGTATGTCTTATTTTTTTATAATTAATTACCTAAACATTTATTTAAATCAAATCATTTTCATATTAGTTTTCTTAAAACTTTATTAAATCTCAATAAATTTTTCTAATATATTTCTAGCAATTGCATCCTCACTAATATTATATTTATTTTCAATCTCTTTTATACTTCCATGTTTTATAAACTCATCTGGATAAGCATATTTTACAAATTTACATTTTAACTTATTCTTTACAATTATTTCCTCAATAACATTTCCTAAACCGTTTATTTCTGTTCCATCTTCTATTGTTATAACTATTTTTTTATTTTTTATTTCATCTAAAATTTGTTCTTCATTAATCGGTTTTAAAAATCTCATATTAATTACTGTAGCATCTATATTTTCACATAACAAATTATCTGCTATTTTTTGGGCTCTTGCTACCATTTTTCCAATAGCTAATATTGTAGCATTTTTACCTACTTTCAAAACCTCATGATTACCTAAAACAATTTCTTCACATTTTTTAAATTCTTTTTCTTCACTACCTCTTGGATAACGAATCGCAACTGGACCATTAATATTTACAGCAAATTCTAACATTTTTTCTAATTCATTAAAATCTTTAGGAGCCATTATTGTAAAATTAGGAATTAATCTAAAAAAAGCTAAATCAAATAATCCATGATGTGTTTCTCCATCGTTTCCAACTATACCTGCTCTATCTACACAAACTATAACATGTAAATTTGGTATAGCAATATCATGTACAAGTTGATCAAATCCTCTTTGTAAAAATGAAGAATATACTGGCACAAATGGTATCATTCCATTTAATGCAAAACCAGCTGCAATTCCGAATAGCATGTTGTTCTGCAATTCCAACATCAAAAAATCTTTCTGGATATTTTAAAGAAAACTCTTTTAAACCTGTTCCATCTTTCATAGCTGCAGTTATAGCTACTATATTTTCATTTTGACTAGCAAGTTCTAAAATTTTATCTCCAAATACTTTTGAATAATCTTTTTTACTTTTTTCTATTTTTTCCCCAGTTTCTATATTAAATTTAGAAATCCCATGAAATTTATCTGGATTTTCTTCAGCAAATTTATATCCTTTTCCTTTTTTAGTTTTTACATGAACTAAAACAGCGCCATGCAAACGTTTAGCAATTTTAAGCATTTTTTCTACTTCTGCAATATTATGGCCATCTACAGGTCCTAAATATTTGAATCCAGCATTTTCAAAATACATTTTAGGAATAACAAATTGTTTTATACCCTTTTTAGCTTTTTGAACAAAATGAATAACATCATCACCAATGCCAGGAATCTTCTCTATTGTTTTCTTTCCTAAGATATTCATATTCATATACCAATCTTTAGTTCTAAATTTAGATAATAATAATGAAATTCCACCTACATTTTTAGAAATACTCATTTCATTATCATTTAATATAACTGTTATATCGGTATTTTTTGAACTAATATCATTTATTGCTTCTAAAGCCATTCCTCCAGTTAATGCTCCATCACCAATAACTGCTACTATCTTATTTTTTTCATTTTTTAAATCTCTTGCTCTAGCCATACCGGCTGCTAATGAAATAGAATTACTACTATGTCCAGAATTACAAACATCATATTCACTTTCAGAAATTCTTGGAAAACCTGAAATTCCATCCATCTTTCTTAAAGTATTTAACTTATCTTTTCTTCCAGTTAAAATTTTATGTACATAACTTTGATGTCCAACATCCCAAATAATTTTATCTATTGGTGCATCATATATAGTATGAAGTGCTATAGTTAATTCTACTATTCCTAAATTAGAAGCAAGATGTCCACCAGTTTCAGAGACTGTATCAATAAGCTTTTTTCTTATTTCTTCAGCTAATATATTTTTTTCCTCAAGAGATAAGTCTTTTAAATCTTGAGGACAATTTACTTTATCTAAAATCATTAATATAAGCCCCCTAAATTATGCTACAATCATTATATGACAAAATGACTAATTTTACAACCTAATCTAATTTAGCTCTTATTATTAATCTTTTATTTTTAAATTCTGTACAAGTACATAAAGTTAAAAATTTTCCTTTTTCTTTTATACCTATATTTTTCTTTAAATTTTCTGCTTCTACTTCTATTTTTTCATATACTTTATATTTATAAATTTTATTATCCAAGCTTACAAGCTTAATAATATTATTAAGCTCTAAATCTTTTAAATTAGTAAAAAAATTACCATCCAAATAATTATGACCTAAAATGATAATATTCCCTTCTTGTCCTAACTCTGGTCCCTCATACTTACATGGTAAAAGTTTTAAAAGCTCTTCTGAACATTCTTTATAAACAAAATATTCTAAATTTATTTTTTCTATAATAATTCTAGCAAAATAAATATTATTATTTGTACTACTAAAGATAGAATTCATTTTAGCATTAGTATTTATAATATAAGATATTTTTTTATTTTCTTCTTTAATTTTTATAATATTTAACCAATATAAAAATAGAACTATTATAAATATGATAGAAATATAAAATTGTAATAAAAATATTTTTTTAATTTTTCTATTTATTTTTTCTTCTTTATATAAAATCTGATTCATATTTATATTATTATTTTTTATAATTTTTTTATGTAATTTTTAAAATAATCCTTTAATTTCTTTTTCAATTTTTAGATATTCTGGTAAAAATTCTGATATCATTTTTGTGAAATATTTTCCATGAGTTTTATATTTTAAATGACAAATTTGATGTAACACAACATATTCTACATATTTTTTATCATATTTAGAAATTTGAGAATTGATTATAATTTCTTTGTTTTCTTCTACAAATTTTCCAAAGCAATCTGTCATTTTTTCTATTTTATAATCTTCTGGTGCAAGACCAGTTAAAATTCTAAATCTTTCCATTAAATTTTCAACTTCTTTTTCTGTTATTCTAGTATAAAATTTTTCTAATATTAATTCTAATATTTTTGTATTATCAACATTTCTATATTTAACAGGTAAAGTTATTTTTATCATATTTCCTTCTAAATTTAATTCTGGACAAGCAATTATCTTATAAAAAATTTTTATTCCATATTCTTCTCCCCAAACAGAAACTGTTCTTTTTTCTAAATCAGATTTTATTTGTTGATTTTTATTTTCATATTCTGATAATTTTTGCATAATCCATTTTTTCTTTTCTTCTATAACTTGATTAATTTGTTTTTTACTAGCATACCAAGGAACACTGACTGCTACTTGTCCATCACAAATAGATATAGAAAAATTACTTCCAAAAGTTTTATCTATTGTATATGAAAATATATTACTTTCTCTTTTAAAAATGCCCATTTTATTTTCCTCCTAAATCCGATTTCAAAAAGTACATTTGTTTTGTGAACTTCTGTTTGTCTTATTTTACATTTTAAAAAATATTTTGTCAATACTTTTTGGTAAAAAAACACGAACATTTTTTTGTGTATTTTCCCATTTAAAAACCAGACCTTTCGTAGCCTGGTTTTCATCGATTTTTAAACTTTAATTAAATCAAAATCTAAATAATCTGAACTTATTAATTTAAACTCAATATGATTTATTTTACCTTCAACTGCTTCTTTATGAGAATCAGCATGTAAATGTCCATAATAACATCTAGAAACATTATATTCCATCATTGTTTTTATAAAATCTATCTCTTCATTAACCTCTTCTTTATAAAATGGTGGATAATGCATAAAAACTATTATTTCTTTATCATTTCCATATTTATTAATTCCATCCTTTAAAGATAATTTTAACCTATCATTTTCTCTTTTTAATATTTTATAATTATCTGGACTTTGATATGAATTTATCCAACCTCTAGTTCCTGTAATAATAATATCTTCTACTAAATAACTATTATTATGTAAAAAATAAATATTTTCAAAGTTATTTTCTTTTAAAAATTTATTCATATTAGTAACTGTTGTCCACCAATAATCATGATTTCCTTTAAGTAAAATTTTCTTTCCTGGCAAACTATTTAAAAACTCAAAATCTTTATAAATTTCCTCTAAATATGTTGCCCAAGAAAAATCTCCAGGAATAATTACAGTATCATTTTCACTTACCTTTTTAATCCAATTTTCTTTTATCTTTTCAGCATGATTAAACCAATTATTTCCAAAAATATCCATTGGCTTATCAGTCTCAAACGATAAATGTAAATCTCCTATTACATAGATTGACATTAAATCTTCTCCATTCTTATTTTAAAACACACATCTTGCATTTTGATGTGCGCTATATTTATTGTTCTAATTTTAAATTAGGCACTGCATTTAATTTTAAATCAGCAAATTCATTTTTTATAAATTTATAATATCCATTTGCAGCTATCATAGCAGCATTATCTGTACATAAAATAGGTTCTGGTTCATAAACTTTTATATTTAATCTTTCACCCATTTTTTCAAATTCTTTTCTAATATATGAGTTTCTAGAAACTCCTCCAGCCAAAACTATCTTATCTAAATTAAATTCTTTAACTGCTTTTTCTACGTTATTTATAAGCATTGTAGTAACTGCTTTTTGAAAACTGGCACAAAGATCTGCTTTATTTAAATCTGGTGTTTTATGATTTAAATTTATAACTGCTGTTTTTATACCACTAAAACTAAAATCATAATTATCAAAATGAGTTAAAGGTAAATTGATATTAGCTTCACCTTCTTTAGCTAAGTTATCAACTTTAGGTCCTCCTGGATATCCAAGACCTACAACTCTAGCTACTTTATCAAAAGCTTCTCCAACAGCATCATCTCTTGTTTTTCCTAAAATTTCAAATTCATTATAATCTTTTACATTTACTAAATATGTATGTCCACCTGAAATAATTAAACATAAAAAAGGTGGTTCTAATTCTTTATAAGTAATATAATTAGCAGATATATGACCAGCAATATGATTTACTGCAATTAAAGGTTTACCTGTAGCAAAACTTAAAGCTTTAGCATAAGACACACCTACTAATAATGCCCCAACTAAACCTGGTCCATAAGTAACTGCAATTCCATCTACTTGTTCAAGAGTAATACCCGCTTCTTTTAAAGCTTGTTTCATAATTGAATTTATTACTTCTGTATGACATCTTGAAGCAATTTCAGGAACTACTCCACCATATTCTGTATGAATTTTAATTTGAGAATTTATTACATTTGATAAAACTTCTCTGCCATTTTTTACAATAGCAATAGAAGTTTCATCACAACTACTTTCAATTCCCATTATATATATATCTTTTTTCATTCAATTTTCCTTTACTATATAAATAAATTAAATATTGCAGCTACTGCATAATGTAATCCTACATAAACACCATTTATAACTGGTGCTACTACAACTGAAAGCATACCAGATATCCATAATAACATAAATATTAAATAAATATATTGCATATTAGCGTCTAACCAATTATTAATTTTATTTGGCAAAAATCTTCTAAATATTTTTGAACCGTCTAGTGGTGGAATTGGTATTAAATTAAAAACTCCAAGTCCAATATTTACAATAACTGCATAATATACAATATCATATAAAACCATAGGAATATCAATTTTTATAAATAATACCATAGCATAATAAATAATTAATAGTACAAATGCAAGAATAAAATTCATCACAGGACCTGCTAAAGAAACTAATGCTTCACAAGTTGCTCTAGACTTATTACTATTAAAATTTCTAGAATTTATTTCAACTGGTCTTCCCCAACCAATATGAACAAATAGTAATAATATAAGTCCAACTGGATCTATGTGATTAGCCGGATTTAAGCTTAGTCTTCCTTGAGCTCTTGGAGTATTATCTCCTAATTTCACAGCCATCCAAGCATGTGCAAATTCATGGAATGTCATAGCAATAATTACACCAGGAAGTGTAACCATTGCTAATTGAAATTCTCCTGACATTATTAAAGTATAAACAACTAAAAAACCTAATATTGTATATACTGTTTTTTTATCCATTCCTCTAAAAAACATTAATGTCCTCCTTAATTTTTTTCTTTAAGTATATTATTTATAAATTAATTTAACATTAAAATAAACTTATCATTTTTATTTTTCTTCTTCTATTTTTTCTTCCATTGTTTTTTGTCTTAAGCTTTTGTTTTTACTCTTACTTTCTATTTTTTCACTTAAAGCATTTAAATACACTATATCTTTTCCTAAAGAAATTTTAATTAATTCTTCAATTGAAATTTGTCCACTAACATCCAAATTTATTGCTATTCCATCAGCTTGATTTTGTGCACTTTTTATAGATATCCTACTTAAATATTCTAATAAATCTTGAGGTTCTATTTCTAATTTAGAAATCAATTCCATCAATTCTAAAGGAGATTTTTTATGATTTTGTAATAAAAATAATTTATCAACTATGTTATCTAGTGAATATTTAAAATCATCTTCTAATGTTTCAAAACCAGACCATGTTACATATAATTGCTTAAAACTATCAAGTATTATTAAAAGTCTTTTTCTTACAAAATCAAATTCATCTATCTTTTCATCAACTCTTTCAAATATTTGTCCATCACCTAATACTTCCGATATCATTGTTTTAAGTTTATTTGTTAACCCATTTACAGGTGTTAATTTATCAAATACTCTCTCTTTACACATTTCTAATTCCATTAAAACTTCTTCTGGTTCTGTAGAAAATTTAGCAACTTTTTCACTACAACCGAAAAATATTCCTCCATTTTTACATAAACTCAAAAATTCTTCATAACTTATAAGTTTTTCTCCTTTTTTTAATTCTTTAATTATTTCTGAAGACACAATCTTCGGATTATATCCAGCAAAAGTAGAATACATAAATGTAGCCCAATCTTCTAAATTCATTTTTATTTTTTTTAATTCCACTTTTATCTCATTTGGAGATAGAACCATTAATCTTTTATATAAATTTAATAAATCATTTGCTTTCATTATTTTTTTCTCCTTTAAATCAAAATTTATTTTTAATTAATTTATAGGTTTCATTGTTGGGAATAATATTACATCTCTAATTGATGCTGAATCTGTTAATAACATTACTAATCTATCGATTCCAATTCCCATTCCACCTGTTGGAGGCATACCATATTCAATAGCCATACAGAAATCTTCATCCATATCGTTAGCTTCTTCATCTCCAGCTTCTTTTTGTTTTAATTGTTCAACAAATCTTCCTCTTTGATCAATAGGATCATTTAATTCAGAATATGCATTTCCATATTCACGTCCACCAATAAATAATTCAAATCTTTCAACTAATCTCTTATCAGATGGTTTTCTCTTTGTAAGTGGAGATACTTCAACTGGATAATCACAAATAAATGTAGGTTGAATTAATGTTTCTTCAACAAATTCTTCAAAGAATGCATTTATAA
>JAEIGA010016527.1_pt1 | contig 11224 bp, 18 predicted proteins | sample 9270691 | NCBI WGS metagenome assembly JAEIGA01 (sample SAMN17057246, study PRJNA624740) | gut metagenome | biome: biome; isolation source: fecal sample | host: Bos grunniens | place: China: Xizang | collected 2019
AACTGAGAAGATAAGGTTCTGGTTCATTTTGTATTCTCTGAAAGAACCAGCATATTCATTGAACTCTTTACGAAGAGTTTCATTAAGTGCTTCATATGAGAAGCTTTCGCCCTGGAAAGAGTAAGCTGTAGGAGCAGAACTGTCTGCTTTAGCCACTGTCTTTGCAAGAGCAACTAAATCTTTCTTTTCTAACATATTACTTTACTCTCCTTTCCTTAAGCGATACGCATAATTTTAACTGCTGGTTGACGGTCAGCAAGTGTATAAACTTTTACTACCTGCCATTTCATTTCGCCTTCACCTTTTGCTAAATAACCTTTAGCATTAGGAGTAAGAATATCGCCAACTGCAAGTGTTTCTTCATCAATTGTGTTAGTTGTGAAAATATCACCAACATTTGTTTTGAATACACGAGGAACCATTACTGTGCCTGCTGGCATTTCTGTGTAAGGAGCTACTCTTTGTTCAATAACAAAAGGATTAGTTGTAGATGTGATGTCATGCTCATAAGCATTTACTACACCTTCATAGTTACGAGCATTAGCGTAACCAGCAACATCACCCATAGGTGAATAAATTCTAGCAACATAATTTTCTTTAATCATTGCGAAATCACAATCTGCTTCATGATCTCTATAAACTTTTACTTCGTTGAAAACAAGCATCCACTCACCAGTTTCGCAAGTAGTATTTACTGTACCTGAAGCATAGTCATATTTAACGAACTGACCATTTTCAAGAACTTCAATTTCTTCTGCTGCTGGAAGCTGTGCATAAATTTGAGCTGTTCTCTGAGCTGAAAGATGATTAGGTTCTACCTGACCATAGCCAACTTTTACGAACTTAGCTGTACTTTTTTTAGTTCTAGCCATTTCTTATATCCTCCTTAAAATTTTTTAATTAAATTTCTTGCGCCGCGGTAGCACGAACAGCCTTAATCCAAGCTGGAACACTTTCGTCTGAATAATCAGAATCAAGACTATAAACTGTTGCATTGCTATCTTCAGCATTATCTTCGTCAAGATTAAAACTAACCTTGTTTCGAACACAAATAACAGAAAGTTTAGCTTCAATATCTTCTAATGAATAATTATCAATATTGTCTACTACTTCTTTCTTATCTTCATCAGAAAGCATATAGAAACTGTTAATCATAGTTTCTTTTTCTTTCTTTTCAATAGCTTTCTTGAAAGCTACTAAATCTTCCATTTGAGCTGTTGCATTAGCGTATTCTGTGTTGAGTGACTCATAATTTGCTTTAAGCTCGTTATACTGATTCATAAGCTCAGCATATTCCACTACTTCTTCAAGAACATAATTTTTCTTATCTTCTTTTTCTTCTTCGTGTTTACAAGTACATTCAGAAAGAGGCTTTCCGCATTCTGGACATTTTTTGTCCTCTGTTTTTTCTTCTTCCTCTTCTTCTTTAGCAAATTCTGTTTTTTCTTCCTCAGCTTCAGGAGCGTCTTCTCCAGCAGTTACTTCGTCTACTACAGTTTCTACTGCTTGTGCTTCTTCAGCTACAGGAGCGTCTTCTTCAGGAGTCTTAACTACTTCAACTACTTCAACTTTATCCATTTTAGCTCCTCCTTCATCATCTAGAATTGTTTTAATTTCTTCCATCATTGAGAAGAGCTACTCTTTAAAGCTATCCTCAAATGAAAATGTGATTTGCGGTGCGGTTATGTGACTACCTTCAAAACAAGGTTCTTTAACTTCACCTAAAACGCATAATTTTGAAATTATTGCTTCATTTATAATAAAAAACTAAGGTTTTCCATTACTATCTTTTGTCCAATGAGCTGTAATATTTTTATCATCTAATTCCATAGATTGATTATTACCCTTATCAATAATTCTTTGGGCTTCTGGATATTGTCCTGTCCAAAGATAACCTTCGGTTACTAGATATTCTCGCTCATTGATTCCATCGTCAAGAAACTTCTAAAACCAAACTTTTGCATTAAGATCAACGAAGCCATAAGGTCTGGTGATATCTTTAAACTTGATTTTACCTTCAGAGATTATTAATTCTCTACTGTGTTCATCAAAGTCATTAGTTTCTTGGTCATAGTATCCTACGATCGGACTACCCGGCAGACTATTAGCTAGCTGTCGCGCAGTCTCTTTCGTAATAACACTTCTATTTCGATTAGGTTGTTCGCCAACATAGCAAACTTTAATCTAACATTTTGAAATCAATGGATTAATAGGGGTGATATTAAGTAGCTCACATGGAGAATTTTTAAGTGCTATACTTGAATGCATTTTAATTTCCTCCTTAACTCATAGACTCTTTGTTCTATATAGTTTTATCGCTTTTTTGGTCATCAGGCTTTTCAGGACGTCCAGCCTGCTTTTCCTCTCCCGTATTATTCTAAGATTTAGCCTAAGCAGTTTGATTCGATTTGCCCAACACATCTTCACTTTTCATAGTTGAAGACATTAATGGTGGAATCATAATTTCGCTAAGCTTCAAAATTTGATTTTCAAAGAATGCTGTGTTAATAATTGCACTTTGAGAATGTCCAAGAGCAATTTGTGGCAACATTTTTGAGTAACCCAATTGAACTTGCTCCTTATACATCTTAGATATATCTTTATAGTTATACTAAGTAGTATGGAGCATGTATAATCTAAAATTATACTTCTTTTTATTTTTACTTAAACTCTATGCCACTCTATCGAAAAATACTTCAAATTGAAGAATTAAACTTCTCATTTGACCTTCGTCATTTAAGACAGATTTTTCAAGAGCCATATTACCTTCAGTATTGAAAAGATTTTGCGAAGTTCCAATAGCATTAAACACTGATCTTTCAACCTTCGCCAAATCATCCTGTGATGTAGTTGTGTTTTTGTCAGACATGTCAATGGAATCTATATCCGCAAATGTCGTCAGTACATCTACACCAACTGCACGTCTTAACATTTCAACAGCATTATTGTGAATATCTTTAGCTTCATCAACGTCGAAGATTAAATCCCCATTCTTATCCATTGGAAGCTTTTGAACAATAATCTTTAATAATTTCTGCATCTGTTTGCGACGATCTAGGTCCTATGCTGCGTCGAGGTCAAGTATTGCGGGAATCGCGTTGACAAACATTGGACAATCATTTAAGCCCATTGAGAACTTAATAGTAGCTCCTGGATCTAAAAGATACCAGCTACCGGAATTGTCACCCTGGAAGTCAGGCGGTAATTTTCCCTATTTATATAATGTATACCCCTTTGCGAATTCTTTAGGAAATAACTTTAGAACTCGTAATCTATAATTAATATCAGGAAACTGCTCGTCAAAAAATTTCATATTAAATTCAATTGCGGGCATAGCTCCTACGGAATATCTTGATCGACAATATCTAACTGGTAATTCCTGGATCATTAGCCCGGTAGTACCCTGGACCGCATACCCATAATAAGCTCCTTCTACTATTACTTTTAATGCGATGTCGCCGCATAACTTTTTAATATAAGAATTATCTAAATAATCTAAAATTTTACTAAAATCAGTTACAACTTTTTCTTCTTTAACTTTATCATCGTAGATTGTGGGAACTACATACCAGTCATATCTATACATAGTGGCAAAGTAATTACATACTTTTTCATAAATACCACTTGTTTTATAAAAGTACTTGGACAAAGCTCGAAGTTCTTCTAAATCTTGGTTAGCAAGAGCCTTTAAAACATTGGCTTTATTCACTCTATTAATATCGCCATTTTTTAGAGACCCTAAGTTTAGTATAGCATCTTCAAGGTTTTTCACGCCTACTTTTATATTAGCAAACTCATTTGTTCGGCCTGAGCTCATCATATCGAACCCTTTGGCCCTAATCTAATCTTGTCTAGATTGTTCTGTCAAAACTATTCCACCTCCTTAATATCCGGCCTTTTCCATAATATAATCATAAGTAATTAAATTTTCTTCCGTATATGGAATTTCTATCAATTTAAAATCGTGTAATGCACAAAATCTTCGTTTCTAGTTATCATTGTATTGCTATTGATAAAATCCTCTTTTGCCACCAAATTTTTGGCTTGGTTCATAATGCTGACGACCTTGATATTCAATTAAGAAATCAAGTAAGCCGTCATCATCAAAAACCGCAAAATCAAAACGAAGAGGTTTGCCATTTGGACTTTTTAAATCTGGAAAGATATATTCTTCTTTAAAAACCAGACCAGACTCTTTTAGAATTTCCTCGATACGGATTTCTCCTCTAGAAGCTCTCATACAAACCTCTCCTCTCTTTAGTTTATAAAACACCAATCTTTAGCGTTAAATTTCTTTCTCTTCTTTTTCTTTTCTTCTTCTTCTTTTATATAATATAGTCCATATTCAAAAGCGGAAAATTTATCCTTACGTATTCCTTTATTAGCCTATTTTAAGATGATATTTAATCCTTCCGTTTCTTCACGCAAGTTCATCATCTCTTCCTTTAATATGGAAGTCAAAGTAAATGGTTTTAAATATTCTGCCCTTTCTTCAGGTTTCATATTTTGTCCCATTTTTGTGCCTAATAATTTTTGCTTAGCCACACGCTCGTCTATTAATAATTTTACCTTGCCCGCAAGCATCTGAGTCTATGCATTTGCATGAGCTTCTGTATTAATAGGCGCATTAGCTTTTATAATATATAAAGCTTCCTACTCTGTAGTAGAAGTCTTATATTTTTTATAATATCCCTCTTCATCATTATAAACACCAAAATCTGGATATTCATCTCCATTGTCTGGATCAATTTGAGGTTTAACAAAATAGTCTACTAATCCAATACCTAAACCGTTACCGTCAATTACTATTCTTCTTGCATTATATTTATAATATAAATTTTTAATCTTTCTTGCCTAATCCTCAAAATGTTCATCTGATAAAGTATAAATATTAACTAAAGATTTAATAGCCCCACCCATAGACTGAGGGGTTACTTTAAATACACAGATAACCGAGTCGCATCCTTTTCTACCAACGTCGACTGATAGAATATAAAAGCTGGCCGCACTCGACCTACCTGATTTTTCATATTCGGGTTTTTGTAATTCTCTATTTCTATCAAATACATCTCCACGGAAGAACGCATCTTCTACAGTACCAGACCATTTAGATTCATATTCTCGGTCAAATGATGCTTCATTGAAAGTTCCGTCTCGTTTTAAGTCTTGCAAGAACGATCTATCAAGCAATTTAACCAGAACAGGAATTCGCCACGTTCCGCCCATTACCAAAGCCTTTTCAGGTTCAGTAATCATCCAAACCAATAACTATATCAGTTTATCATAAGCAAAAGTACCTTTCCATCCTGCGGTGGTAACATAAATCTAACTCTTATTCAATGTTTCTTCTGGCTAAGTTGAACCATCCATACACAATCGAGAAACGTTCATGGTAGGGATAATAACTTCAGAAAGAATCTTACCATCAACACCCACGCACTCTTCTATAAGTCCGCCATGACGACGCTTACCTCTGGATTTTTCACTCGCCGCGATATTGTCGAAGTAAGAACCATTTTTAAACACATAACAAACATAGTCCTTACCTTCACGCGTTTTACCAGGTCGTTTGTCTAACTCTCTTTCAAAAGCTGGAACAAGTGTACATATTTCAGTTACTTTTTCCTTGATAATACCCGCTGCCTGTTCCTTACCACCTGAAGTTACGAATAACTTACATCTTGGATAAAGCACGCAACGACACATTAAAGTCATAACTGATAAGAATGATTTAGAATACGCACGAGGGAAAACCATGTATACGTATTTATATCGCATGGCCGCCCTCAAGAATACTCTTTGATAAAAATAGAAATTTAATGTTTTAGGTTTATTTGGATCCCCGCCTGTTTGTAAAAAGTCAATAAACAAATCAGGGTATTCTCTCCAAAAAGCTATATATTGTCGAAGCTAAGGTTTAATTGCATCAATACGTTCTTCTGATAATCCAATCTTTTTATTATTATTGCTTAAATTTAAAAAATCTTGTAGAGCCATAGATATTAGCCCCCTTCAGACAAGCTTGATAGATACTAGTCATCCAAGGCCGCAAGCTCTTCTTCATAATTATAAAATGTTTCAAAATCCTCATCTTTAATAACGCTTTCAGCTTCGTCAGAGAATAGAAGATTATCAAGTAAATCTTCATCATCCGCAGCCTCGGCGTCACCCTGAGCTTCTTTTTCTTTATCTAATTCAATTTGCTTAACCGCATTCTCAATAAGATTACCCAAGTTCATTTCTTCGGTAACTAGTGAATGGGTGTAATTTTGTAAATCCTGTAATACACGATCTACTTTATCTTTTGGTTCGTCTACATAATATCTAGGAATAAATCCGTCTGTTTCGCAAATAGCAACCAGTTCAGAAACTGAATCTACATATTCGCCAGACTCTGCTTTGTTTTGGGCCGCGGTAAATTTACCAGATTTCATAAGACCATCATACATTTTAACCATTTTTTGTGCACCATCTACATCACCAATATCTAATAACTAATTGGCTTTTAAAGATGTTTTACAAACTAATTTTAGCGTATCAATATGACCCGCAGATTGAATATCATAAGAATTCATCATTTCTTCATAAAGCTATTCTAATTTAATCCATTCTTCTGGCCTATAGGTTTTACCCCATTTTAATCGAAGCGCTATCATTTCTTCTTCAGTTAAATCTAACTATATGTCTTCTTCTGGCACCGCACAATGTTGCGCGAAGTAATCTTCCTAGACACCTTCAGGCTCACTATCCGCATACACCGGTTCAGCTAATTCACCTTCTGGAATTACGAAACGTCCTTCTTGTAAAACAGTATCAATTTCACTCTATTTATATCCTTGACGCTCCATAGTTTCTCTGGTTTTTGCATCAGCCTATTCTTGCAAAAATTCATTATCTTCCCAACGATATTTTTTCCATTGATTTAATTTCATTTTTGAAAGATAACGCCCAAGAATAGTCATTCCTGTAACTTTTGATTTATCTCTAGCATAACTAGACATTAATTTGTGCCATTCTTCTGGAATATAAGGCACATCACATTCTTGTAAAATCCATAAATAAGTTTCTGGGTTCCAGTTATCTACGTGCATCGTAATACATTTTTTACATTGTTTTAACTTACCTTCATTCGGATATTTATCCAGGTTATTCGACGCATAGAACTGGTCCGCAGACATTGTTCTTTTACATTTTTCGCAAAAATAACTTTTATTTTCTAAATCTGCCATATTATAATTTCTCCTTTCTTAAATTTTTTAAAATCCAATAGGTGGAAATTACAATCTTTTACCCACGCTATTTGTTTCTACAAGCCTTGCATATACTGTAGAATCCATCGCGACTGGTTTTATTTTTACTAAAATATTTCGGCAAAGCTAATTTAATCTCGCCGCAACGTGAACATTTTTTATATTGTCCTTTTTCTTCATTTAAAAAATAATTATCTAAAAAAGCATCTTCCGCAGCGGAAGCAATAATTTTTGGAATTTTATTTCTCCATAAACTTGAAATATATTCTGGGCTATGATTTACGCCAAATTCTTCTTGTAATATTTGTTGTATCTATTCATTAGTTAATCCATCAATTTTTGTTTCTACTATTTTTTCATACATTGGATAGTCTTTAAGGGCAATTTCGCATATTTTATCAAAGCTTTCCATATAATACCAAATTTCATCAAAGAAATTTCCTTCACCCGCTTCTTTTAAACGAGAATAGTCGCATAAGGTGGCGGAAATTGCTTGGGGATTCAATAGGCTAGCTCCCTCGTAGCATACACGCAAGTCCGCAAAAGTCTCACCATGCTCCACCCATTCCTTGGACGGCAGAATTTTGACTGCGCGCACTCTTGTTAATTTTTTAGGAGTAATTGGTTGGTAATATGAATTCTTTAAGAAATACTAATCTTTACGAGCCTCAATTAAAGCCTTCTTTGCTATGTAGCGGTCTCGTCCAGTAGTAGTCTTTGATTTCATTTCCCAATATTTGATTGCGTCTTGCAAATCCGCCATGGTGGGTATTATTTCTATGTCTTTTTTTGTGATAGTCATTTTTGGACGGAAGATAGTATGTTTATTATCTGTAATTAAATTATAAATTCCATCTTCGCCATTTTCAAACTAAGCCGCAAGACCCTCAAAAGAAATTTCACGTTTAGCTATAGTAGCTTGTCTATTTTCTGTTAGTGCTTTTCTTTTGCCTTCTTTTTTTTCTTTCTTTTCTATCGCTATAATTAAATAATCTGCTAAAGTTTCTAAATATGTTTCGTTAACATTTGGATTTTCTTCTAATATTTTTTCTACTAATTCTTGTCTTTCTTCTGGAGTCTCTAAGGTATAATCTAGTTTAATCATTATTTCAACCTCCATTCATAATACTATTATACCAGAAATTTTTTCAAAAGTCAAATTTTTGGCAGGAAATTTTTTGACAAATTGGAAAATTTTTGTTATAATATTTATAGATTAAAAAAGAAAGGAAAATTATATTATGGCACAATTTTTAATAATACTTATAGTTTACATTCTATCTTGGGGGTTCTTATGGATAAGTGAAATTCCGCAAGATATTTTTAGAGACCAATTACTTGATGAACCAAAGATTATTTTGGCTATCGTGCTTTTGGCAATTACGGTTCCAGTAGTCGCAGGTGGAGTATTGGTATTGACAATTTTAGAAGAGATTATTCCAGGAGGTATAGATATATGAAGGCAGAAAACACAATAAGAAGATTAGATAATTTGGGAAGAATAACTATTCCTAAGTCCTTGCGGACCAGGTTATAGATTCCGGATGGCGCGGAATTAGAATTCTTTACTCACAAAAATAATGGAATTACTTATATTTGTTTGGCGGAAGTGAATGCGAAAAAGAAATCGGATGCGTCTGCGGCCTTGGATATTTTGAAAGAAAAATACACCGTTGACGAAATCTTGGAAATGTTAAAAGCGTAATCCGAGAATTAAAATCCTTTGGGTGTGGGAAGTGGCCAGATAATACATAATAAACAAATAAAAAAATTTTTTCTCCCGTAATACACCCCCCTATCTGATAAAATAATACAAGTATACTGCCGTAGAGTGCACACATACACAAGTACAGACACAGCCACCCACCCCCACCTAGCCAGCCACTGAGGCGCTGGCCACACAGAGAGACAAGGAGAGACAGAGATAATGACTAAGCTAACACTAGTTAGTGACTATCACTATACACAACAACCAAGAGACTACACATACTATGTATACTATAAGCTATAGGATGTAGTATACACAGATACACTAGACATAGATACTAGGTAGGCAGATAGGATAGTAGACTATGTAGCAACACACTACAACAAGATGATGTACACTATGATGGGAGACACTAGACCTATACTAATAGTAGAGGATGCAGTAGAAGAGGGTACATTAGCAGAGGCAGTGATACTACTAAAGGAGGCTGCACGCAAGGCTATGCTGTCTGCTATCCAAGAGAGTGAACTAATACAGAAGGTGTGCGGTTGGGCCGGTCAAGGAACCTATCAACAAGACCCTGCGCTACCACAGGGGTACGAGGGCCGCACAGTCATCCCTTACCCATACACTCCTGCACTACCAGATAACCTGTGGCACTACAGAGTACACGACATACGTAGCACACCATACACTACAGAGGTGTGTGGTATACGCGTAGTACTAGTGACAGATAAGCGAGGCTATCCTGCACACACCTATGATACATGCACATACTATGAGGCACTAGGTAGAGTAGGCTGCACAGCAGAGGAAGCATCACAAGCTATGCGTAGACTATCACAGGCTATGTATGCAGAGGGACAATATACACAAGCACTGAGTAGTATGTCTTATACAGAGGAGAAGGAAGAGGACAGCTTGCTCACCAAGCACACAGTGTACAGTGTACCTACACCAGAGGGTAAGCCTGTGCGTCTAGCCTACGAGGGCAAGGACACAGACACACAACAACACAGTGATACACATACATATACATACACACAACAAGAGGACACACATACATACACAGACAGTATGATAGATACACATACACATACATACATACAACAAGAGGATACTGCACATGTGTATAGTACAGAGGACACACACTACTACACACAGGTAGGTGATGCAGTAGATACATACACACTAACACACAATGATGTAGTGTATGATACACAAGAGATAGATACATACATACACAGTATGATAGACATACACTAATACTACTGGATAGGTAGCACCACACTCCTGCACATAGGCGCGGGGGCGGTGGTCGCGCGCCTAATTGGGGCAGAACAAATGTTCGCTAAAAAAACAAATGGAATCGATTCCAAATTAAACGAACATTTGTTCTCCCGGAACTCCGCTTTAGCACGCTAAAGTGCTACTGTGGCGAAGCGACACGCCCGGAGCCGTTGTAGAAACTTGCCAAGATGGAAAGGAGCCCTTGCGGTCAACAACTCCGCAAGGGCGATGCTATGAGTGTCAATCGTTGACACAACGGAGGACTTTTGTAAGGCTCGTGTAAGTTTCCAACATCTCTAAGGGTAGGTTTGCTTGTTGCTCTTTCCCTTACCTTGTGACTATAGTATACCACAAACAAAAGCATTTGTCAATACTTTTTTTAAAAAAAATAAAAAATTTTTTTGTAAAAACCTCTTGACAAATTACCTCAGTTGTGTTATAATTAAATCAACAAAGAGAGAGAAAGAGGTAATTAAAATGATGACATTCACACTCAAACACAGATACTGTGGAATGACTAAAAAGATAGAAGGCTACAATGTATTTGACGCATTCAAGAAAAACGGACTTGACCTTGGAGTTTGGGAAGTAGTTGAGGTAGAAAAAAATTAAAAAAACCTTGACAAGTCCACAAACTTGTGCTATAATAACATCAGAAAAGTTAAGAAAGAGGTAATTAAAAATGACACAGAAAATGATAAACCCAATTGTAATCGCTTTAGTATTTTGTATGTTCTTTGCTATTATTGGCTTGTTCGGTGAACTTGAAGCAACCTACACTCTTGGCAACTGCGAGGTAGTTGAAATTGAGGGCGATGTAGCAACAGTAGAGGATAACAGAGGAAATGCTTGGAGCTTCTACATTGACACAGACAGTGAGTTAGAGGTTGGCGACGAGGTTGACCTTGTAATGAATAACAAACACACAGACCACACAAGAACAGATGATGAAATCAAGAGAGTAAAAATCTCTTGA
>JAEIGA010016528.1_pt1 | contig 11223 bp, 9 predicted proteins | sample 9270691 | NCBI WGS metagenome assembly JAEIGA01 (sample SAMN17057246, study PRJNA624740) | gut metagenome | biome: biome; isolation source: fecal sample | host: Bos grunniens | place: China: Xizang | collected 2019
CGTCGGGGCGACAAAAAAAATGCCACAATCCGTTTGTCAAATGGTGTTTGACGGATTGGCAAATACAGCAGTGCAAATCGATATTAATGCCGTACATGCCAATTCCAATGAAACGTGTGGCACAGATAACACAATGACCTTTTACTTTGCGGGCGGTGGTAATGGCACAGGCGGAGAAACTGGCGAACAATGTGGAGATACCGTTTGTGGCACGTGTCAAAAATGTGATGCCTCCACCGAAACATGCGTGCCGGTATCTGATTACGAAGCCAAATGTACAGTAGATGGTCAATCCGGTTGGTGCGTCGGAGAAACTTGTCAAGCTGAAACATGTAATTGTGGAGAGAAACAATATTGTGCGGATACAAATGGCAGTGCCGAATGGCCTACCCCCAGTGGCTTGTGTGTTAATGTAGATTTTGAAGAATTAACTGTAAATGGTAAAACATATTACCTTTCAAAAGATAAAATGAGTTGGTGGGATGCCCAATCAGCATGCCAGACTTTACCCTATAATGGAATGATCAGCACCCATGATTTGGTGAAAGGGTGGGATGGCTCCACTTTCGCCTCGGATTTTGATATTAACTCTCTAACATCGTTAGGTCAAGCCCTACACAACAAATGGGCGGGTCGTTGGGTATGGACTAGAGAAATTAGTAATTCTAAGGGACTAAATGTGTATTTAGATACAGTTTCTGGTATATATTCGGATCGCAAAAACAAGGATCACTACATGGTTTCATCACATCTTTATATGGTCGTCTGCAAATAGTTTTTCGGCTAAATACGAATATATCCCCCTCATTTGAGGGGGATTTTTTACACCTTTTTAAATCCGTACCAGATGAATTTCCACAAGTGGTTTTTTACCATAATGTTCGTTCAAAAATTTACGAATCGCTGTACGGGCGGCGTTATCAATTAAATCATCACGTTCTTTTTGCTCACTGGGCAAATCGGCAATACTTTGTTTTACCGATTCGGCCAACTGTTTCACATGTGTTTCATCCGCCGTCAGCAAGCCGAAAGAGGAAAATTGCGGTTCGCCCAAAACTTGACCTGTTTTATCCACCACGATTGTGGCCACCATAGACCCGCCTTCCATCATTTTACGGCGTTTTTTAATCACTTCGGCATCCAGTGGAATAATCCGCTTACCGTCCACCGCCAAAATACCGGCATATACTTCGCCCAAAATTTGCGGTGTATCGTCAAGGGCAATCACTTCGCCGTTTTCGAGTGCAAATGCAAATTCTGCACCCATTTTTTCGGCCATTTCTTTATGTCCGGTCAATTCCATTGCTTCACCATGAACGGGCAAGGCAATTTTGGGTTTTAAAATTTGATACATTTTTTGCAAATCATCACCGGCATAGTGTCCGGAAACGTGCACCAAAGCCTCCTTATCCGTAATGATTTTAATGCCCTTTGCTTTCAAGCGTTTTTGCAAAAGCGCAATGGCTTTTTCATTCCCGGGAATCACACGAGAGGAAAAAATTACCACATCATCTGCCCCAAAGTACACTGAATTTTTTTGTGGGGTAATGGCGGCCAAATTTGTCAAAGCCGAAAACGGTTCGCCTTGAGAGCCTGTACAAATATACAGCACCGTTCCGATTGGTCTTTCCAAAGCCTCAGATTCCGATAAAAATTCCGGAATATCTTTGAAATAACCGGTAGCCCGTCCCGCTGCATCAATCCGCCATAAAGACCGTCCCATTAAGCACACATCTCGGCCATTTGCCACCGCCGCATGATAAATACTTTCCACACGAGCTACGTTAGAGGCAAAGCACCCGACAGCTATTTGACGATTAGGATATTGCCCGATTAATTCCGTTAAGGTTTTACGCACATCTTCTTCTGTGGCGTCAGTAGGTTCGGACAACACGTTTGTTGAATCGCAAACTAAGGCCAAAACGCCTTCTTTCCCAATTTCTTTCAACCGTTTAATATCCATTTCTTCACCAATTAATGGGCAAGAGTCAAATTTCCAATCACCCGTATGAACAACCGTCCCGATTTTGGTACGAATTGCCAATGCATTCGGTTCCGGTAAAGAGTGAGTCGTTGTAATAAATTCGACCTCAAACGGATCTAAATCTAAAACAGAACCTTGCTCTACAACAGTAACGGTTGCACGACCTAGCAAGCCGGCTTCATTGAGTTTGCCTTCCAACAATTCTCCGGCAAACGGTGTCACATAAATCGGACACATTAAATCACGCCATAGATAGCTGATACCACCGATGTGGTCTTCATGAGCATGGGTCACGACAAGACCGACAATATCTTTTTTCTTATCCTTAAAAAATGTCGGATCGGGCAACAAGACATCTACCCCAGGTAATCCATCTCCAGGGAACCCAATACCGCAATCCACAATCAACCACTTGCCTTGATACCCATAGGCAAAAAAGTTCATCCCGATTTCGGAGGCACCCCCCAATGGGATAAAGACTAATTTTTCAGGTGGAATAATTAACTCCTCGCCCACATTTTGAATATCATTCATCATATTTCCTTTCATCTAATAAAACGACTCCCGCCGTTATGTGTTTAACTGTATTATCCGGTAATTGTAATAATAAAGCGCCGGATTCGCTTAAATCTTTAAAAATTCCTTGTAATGTTTCATTCGGCAATCGAATAGTAATAATTTGACCAAGCCCAACGGCATAACTTTTCCATTTATGATAAATAGGCATAAATCCATCCGTTTCAAACAGGCCGGTCCAATACATCAATTGTTCTAAAATCAAATCGGCCAATTGATCTGCCCCTATCCTACCATTTAAATGTGTTGCCGGATACGGTAAATTATCGGGGCAAGAAGCACAGTTCACACCAATTCCGACAATCAGTTTGTCATCAACTTGTTCCAATAAAATACCTGCCAATTTTGCCCCATTCAACAAAATATCATTAGGCCATTTTAACTGAGGGGAAAAACCTATTTTATTCAGTGCGTCGGCGACACTAACCGCAACGACAAAAGCCATCAACGGCGTTTGTTCGTCGTATGTTTTTAATACTGCCGACATGTACAAATTTCCCTTATCAGACACCCACGTATGACCGTATCTGCCTCGTCCACTTGTCTGACTGCTGGCCACAATAACCGATCCAATCGGATAATCCGCAGCCACTTTATTTGTACTGTCTACCGTTTCAAAAGTAAACTTTTTCCATATCATAGTCGGCACTATAACATATTTTTTTCAAAATTAAAAGAAAAACCTTGATTTTATCTATATCTAAGCTGTATAATTTATAAAAAATTGTTTTTACATGGGGTTGTTTTATGAAAAATGCCGTAATTATGTTACTGATTTTAATATTTTCCATCTTAATATATGGTATTGTGCAATTAAAAAAGAACGACACCCCTATTGTAAATACCCCCGCTGCATCCAGTACAATACAAAATCATTTGCCTCAACCAGATTATTCCGAAGCCGTGATGCCCGAAGACAAACTGCCGGAATCGGAAGAGGTTATCGTCATTAATGAAGAACAAAAGTAAAAGGAGGAAAATCATGAAAAAAATTTTATTAGGATGTGCTGCCGCATCGGCTCTATTAATCGGCGTCGCCGTCATCGGATTAAATAAGCTCAATACTCCTTCTGTGCAAAAAACACACATTCAAGCCGTTGCAAAAAAGACACCGGCTGCGACTGTTCAAAAAGAAAAACCACAAACTCCGATTGTTCAAGAAGAAAAAACACCGGACACCAACTTAAAACTGTATAGCATATCCGAAGAACAAATTTTAGAGGCGGCAGAAACCTATTTATACTATAAAAATTTAGATGACCTTTTGCGTCCGGATGTTCGTTCGGATGGAGATGACTTTATTATTACTTTTGACAACCCCAATGACCCAGAGATGCCAAAATACGAGTTGCGCATGATTCGTATTGCCGATTTTAATGAAAAAAAACAATATCAAATCAGTTCAGAATCTTGGATAAAATGGGCTGAGTTCGTACGCGAATATTTTAATACTCCCCAAATATCCGCCGATACCTATGAGGAAACAATTTCTTGGGTCCCCGATTTGGCTTTAACAACAAATACATCCGTTAAAGCATCCGATATTTCCATTGCCGATAAGGATATTAAATTAAATATTAATTCTGTATTTTCAGATTCTCTTGTCGGATTAAATGCAGATAAAATCGATATTGCCAGCGCTTCAAATTTTGAAAATGTTGATTTAAAAACGGATTTATTCCAACTATCGGCTCCTAAAATCATACAAAATACACACATTATCGGTTCTGAAATAACCGGTAACAAAGTACAGCAAATTTTAACAGCGAAAAGTTCCGAGTTTTCTTTAGAGATACCAACCATTCAATTACACATGCCCTTGTTGGGACAATATCCGATTACAGCATCTATAAAAATGACTCAATCGCTTGAGACAACTCCCGAATTCAAAGCGGATATTTCGAATATAAAATCACAAATAAATATTAAAAATTTACCGCAAAATATTCAAATGCATATTGCGTTGGATGGCGTAAATCGTGCAGAATTATTAAATTTTGTTAATTTAGAGGCAGCTTACAATCAAGAAGAAGATATCAAATCCGATTCGGCGAAAGAAACTGAACGTCTGTTAATAGAATTAGCCAATAAAATGGTACAAAATACGGTCGGAACAATTAAAGAAATAACCGTTAATTTTCCCGATGGCAGTTTGTCTTTAACCGGAACGCTTCGTTCCGCCAACGAAGATATTGTCATGAAAGGAACTCTGAGCGTTACAAACTTTGATACGTTATCTCCCAGACCGCAACCGGCAAACCAAGAAGCCTGTGAAGCTGCATTAAAGAATATATCTTTGGATGCCACTCATTTACCGCCGGAATGTGCCGTAAAGCAATCAGGGATGTTAGACTATTTAAGACCGTTTTTAGATATGGCTAAACGAACAACAAATACGGCAGGAGAAACCGTGGATACATTTGATATTGACTATAACAGTGCAGGTTATTTATCAGTTAACTCAGAAGTCATTTTGTCACCGGATAACAAAACTCAGCCGGAAGAAGAAACAAAATAACTATATGAAAAGAAAAAAAAATGACTCCGGATGAATTAATCGACAATTTTTCTTACCTGACAGATTGGGAGGATAAATACCGATATTTAATAGAATTAGGCGAACACCTTCCTCCCCTGCCGGACAAGGATAAAATTCCCTCTAATAAAGTAGAAGGATGCATGTCACAGGTATGGATAACTCACAGATGTGAAAACAACTTGCACTATTTTGATATGGATAGTGATGCCCATATTGTCCGTGGGTTAGAGGCCGTTTTGCGTATCTTGGTAAATGGGAAAACAACAGAAGAAATTAACGCTTTGGACATTGATGGTATTTTTAATGAATTAGGTCTGGCCGAACACCTATCCCCTACCCGCCGAAACGGTTTTGCCGGCATGGTGGCTAAAATCAAACAAGTCATCGCATAATATAATCCGCAATCCAAAATGATTTTTCAAACAATAAAGACAGATATTTTTTCTGACTTTTATTCGGGTGGCTATCTGCCGTTTTTACTCATATTAATAGTAAAGACCGTTTGATTGGTAAATGAAAGCGGCTCCCTTACAGGAGGAACTTTTGGTTTTGAAACAGATTTTTCCGATAAGGTATGTAATATTTGAGACATATGTGAAGAGTTACCGCTTGCAATCGTAGTAGAGGTTTTATCCACAGACGGCTTAGAAGGTATTACCGGCGGCTGCACTTCTTTTACATCCCTTTTTCTTTCTGCCTCTTTTTCATACTTATCTTTCAAGGCAACGGATAAATCTTTTAAAGCGGCACAGCGCAAAGGGTCCGAACTAAAATCAAACCCCACTTCCCGCCCATTCTTTTCAATATAATCCGATGCACTCAGAATACCACGAGATTTTGAAACAAGCTCTCCTTCTAAATCATAAACACTTTTTTTGCTTTGATTTTTTAATAATAATTTATTATCCCGGAGAGTGAAATATTTATCGATAAAATCGACTAATTCCGAAAAGTCAGTTTGGAAATTCATATCATAATAATCCATCCGAACTGCGCGTTTTTCTTTTGACAGAGCCTTTTGAAAATACGTTTCTTTAATATCAGTCATATCTTTTATCTCCTTACCCGTGTTTTTGTCAACGAGCATATTTAAAAGCTCATCTGTTATTATATCATAAAACCACAATTAAAGCAAGTGAGAGCCACCAAACACTTATTCATAAACTTCCGTAGCATCTTCCGGTTCATCGGCAAAATCTATTTTCTTAACCGGTGTCAGTTTTTCAATTTTAGCCCCCTTAAAGGCATTTAAAACCGCTCCAACCACCGGATGTTGTTTCAATTCGGCAAGCTGTTGATTTTTCTTTTCTTCTTTGACTTCAGACTGCGTTTTGGCCCCACCTTCTAACTTTGTTTCTATCGTCCAATTCATACCGGTATGAGCCGTCAAAAACTTAGTTAAATCAAACGATAATTTATCGGGTGCCGAATCGGTAAAACTGCAAACCAATTTACCATCCGTAATCTCAATCGGGCGCACATGGTTTTCAATATTAAAGGCCAAGAGCATTTCCCGTTTTTCTCTGGCCAACTTTGCCATATCGGCAATGGATTTAATTGACACGGTCGGTGTAGCCGGTTGAACAATCGGCGCCGTTTCTTGAAATCCCATCGGACTGAACATTTGAGAAGAACTTATCGATTGAGAGGATTGAACCGCTTGTGCACTCTGGCCCGCTAGCACAGTCGGAGCCGGACGAACATCTATGACGCTAGAGTTTTTTTTTATGTCTTCAATCATCTGAGCGGGACTGGGCAAATCTGCGGCATAAGCCAATCGTACCACCAACATTTCCAAAGTTTTTAAGGCATTATCCGCCCCTTTAACCTCCAAAATCCCTTTAAGGAGCATTTGCCATACACTTGTCAAACTTGCCATAGACAATGTTTCGGCCATCTTTTTACCACGCACACGTTCTGTTTCGGGAACCGTTAAATCATTGGCGAGTTCCGGCATAATTTTAACACGTGTCAGCCAATGCGTTAAATCCATCATATCTTGGGTAATAACCAATGGGTCAGCCCCTTGATTATACTGATTATCTAATAAATTAAGAGCGTCAGCCACCTGTCCCGACATAATGGCTTCATACAAATCAAATAAACCACTTCTGTCGGCAAGCCCCAACATATCCCGGATATCGGCCGTTTTAATATCACCATTAAACTGGGTAATCGCTTGGTCTAACAAAGACAAAGAATCACGAACGGATCCGTCCCCTGCCCGAGCAATTAAATGTAAGGCTTCTTCTTCGGCCGTTGCCCCTTCAGACGCGGTAATTTTTCCCAAATGGTCAGAGAGCAACTGTTCATCCAACCGGCGCAAATCAAAACGTTGGCACCGAGATAAAATCGTAATCGGCACTTTACGGATTTCCGTTGTGGCAAAAATAAATTTAATGCGTGCCGGCGGTTCCTCCAAGGTTTTCAGCAAGGCATTAAAGGCTTGCTTAGACAACATATGAACTTCATCAATGATGTAAATTTTAAAGCGGGCAGAAACCGGATTATACTTAGCCCCCTCAATAATTTCACGCACGTTATCCACACCGGTATTGCTGGCGGCGTCAATTTCAATTACGTCAATATGGGAATCGGCGGCAATATCCAAACAATGGCGACATTTGCCACATGGATTAGGTGTCATACCACCTTGGCCATCCTCACCGATACAATTCAGCCCTTTGGCAATAATCCGAGCCGACGAGGTTTTACCAACCCCTCTAATCCCTGTCAACATATAAGCATGAGCCAAACGGTTTGTGGCAATTGCGTTTGTAATTGTTTTAACCAAAGCCTCTTGCCCGATTAAATCGGCAAACACCTGAGGACGGTATTTTCTGGCCAAAACATGAGATTGCGCATTATCCATTCAAAAATCCTTACCACCACAAAACCTTAAAAAAACGCAAAGTGCAAGAGAGATGACCCGACTGTAGAAAGGTTGGGCTGCTGTCTTCCGACCCTGACCCGCTGACCTGACCGGTCGCCCATTCTCTTGCGATAATCAGAATACGAAAATTCACATCAAAAGTCAAGAATAAAATACGCCCTACGTCTTTTTATCCGATAACCATATAAAAGGCTTGCATTTTTTACACCATTTGTGTATCATAGAGGCAATATTTTTTTGAGAAAGGATAAAAAATGAATTTACAAAATACCGTCAAAGAAAAAGTGGCAAAGGCTTTTGAGCTGGCCGGATTTGAAAACGCCAATACGTTAGTGCGCACTTCCGATCGTCCGGATATCAGTGATTATCAATCAAACGGGGCTTTGGCGCTGGCTAAAACAGCCAAACAACCACCTCGTATCCTTGCCGAAAAAATTGCCGAGTATTTGCGTGCCGATTCATTTTTTAAAACCATTTCCGTAGATGGTCCTGGTTTCATTAATATGACAATTGCCGATGAAGCACTTGCCGATATGGCTTACGACGTCTTAAGCGCCGATAAATGCGGTTATGAACGGGCGGATATGCCTCAAAAAATCGTGATTGACTACGGTGGGCCGAATTGTGGCAAAGTCTTGCATGTCGGACACTTGCGCAGTGCTGTTATCGGAGAGTCTATCAAACGCATTTGCCGATATGTCGGGGATGAAGTTATCGGAGATGTTCACCTGGGCGATTGGGGAAAACCCATGGGGCAAATCATTACCGAAGTCCAAGAACGGTTTCCGAATGCTCCCTACTTTGATGACAATCATACGGGCGATTATCCGGCAGAGGCTCCCTTTACGGCCGAAGATTTATTAAACATTTATCCGATTGCGTCGGGCAAATGTAAAACGGACGAAGAATTTAATGCCAAAGCGAAAGAAAACACACGCTTGTTGCAAGAAGGACATCCGGGATATCGGGCATTATGGAAACAATTTATTGCTATGTCCGTGGCCGATATCAAAGAATTATACAACATCTTAGGTATTGAATTTGAATTATGGCATGGTGAAAGTAATGTCCAAGAACGCCTGTTAAAAATGGTTGATCGTTTAAAAGACCAAGGTCATTTGGTTTTGGATGATGGTGCCTATGTTATCCCGATGGGCAAATCCAAAAACGGGAACGATTTACCCCCGATGATTGTGGTTAAATCGGACGGAGCGGTCAGCTATGGGGCGACCGATTTGGCAACCGTGGAAGAACGTGTGGAAGAATTTAATCCGGACCATATTTTTTATGTGATTGATGCCCGTCAGTCTATGGCATTGGAACAAGTCTTTATTGCCAGCGATAAAATCGGTTTATATCCAATGAATAAATTGGAATTTTTGGGCTTTGGCACCATCAACGGCGCCGATAATAAACCTTATAAAACCCGCTCGGGTGGTGTACCGACCTTGCGTTCATTGATTGATACAGCGGTAGAGGCAGCACTCAAAAAAATGGAGGCCGGCGAAATGGGTAAAGATTTGACTGCCGAGGAAAAACAATCCATTTCCAAAATCGTGGGTGTGTCTGCTTTAAAATTTGCCGACTTGATGAATGACAGAACAACGAACTACATCTTTGATGAAGAAAAATTGACCGGTACCGAAGGTAAAACGGGTCCTTATATCCTGTATGCCATGGTGCGTATGAAATCCATTTTGCAAAAAATGAATGAAACGGCACAAATTACACCGACAGACTCGGTTATTCTCTCAAATCCGGCGGAACGCAGTTTGATGTTGCGGTTATACGGATTGCCCGATATGGTGCAAACGGCGTATGATAACCGTATGCCTCACGTGATTTGCGATTATTTGTTTAAATTGGCACAAGATTTCAACACATTCTATCACGATTGCCCGATTAAAGGTACCGACGAAGCAACTCAAAAATCCAGATTGACTTTGACGAAATATACCTTGCGTGTGATGAGTCAAATGACCGAATTGTTGGGATTACAAGTTCCCGATAAAATGTAAGGAGAGCGTATGAGTGAACTGACCTTTACCGAATTAGATGCGTTTTGCGAAAAACTGCATAACCATTTTATCAGCACGGGGGAAACACCATCCCTCAAAGAAATGGCCTACGGACGTATGGTCAAAACAACGGAAGAAGTCGGAGAACTGTCCGATGCGGTTTTGGATTACTTTGGTCGTCAGCGGGCCGACAAAGACCATAACGCCGATGAATTGGCATTGGAAGTTGCCGATGTTATTATTGCCGTCAGTATCTTAGCCAAAACATTTAATGTAAATATTGAAGAGGCTCTGCGTACCAAAATGGCCAAAATCAAACGGCGGATTGATGGGTAAGGATTGTTTTTTTTTATAAAATATTTTTATTAAAAATCCCTCACTAATCAGTGAGGGATTTTTTGTATATATAAACCCGCCGACTAAGTCAGCGGGTTCCTTTTGTGAAAAGATAAAACTATTCACAGAAAGCCAAAAGTCCACTACCCGAATGGTTTACAGAACGAGAAGCAGAATTGCAACATGAACCTCTACTAAATGTGGCCTGACTGTCGTATTCTTCTGTACTGGTCCATACAAAATAACTATAGTCATTAACTATTTTTTTTCCAAGAGGTGTGAGATTATTTTCATCGCAGCAATCTGTTTTTTGTTTTGTAAATAAATCTAAGGATGCTAGTTTCTTTCCAATGGATTTACAGGCAGCATCAGCATCCCACCAACTCATGCTATGGTAAGAAATATAATATGTTTTGTTGTCAACTGTAAGCTCTGTAAAATCGGAATTTACACATATACCTGTTTCTCCATCTAGAAAGGCTGTATTATCACTATTGTTTGGACTAGCACAATATACACCATATCCTTCGCATTTATTTTTTTCATAGGTACATCCTCGTTTGATACATTTTCCTCCCTGACACAGTCCATCATTGGACACATCAATACTACAGCTCTTTCCATCATAGTCTAACAACTGCTGACAAGTTCCATAGCTACATCGAGCACATCCACTATCACCACAGTCTATATCTGAGGTGCAAGTAGGATATCCATATGTTCCAACAGGTTCTTCTCCTCTTAAACAAATTCCAGTATTTTTATCGCAATATTTATTCGCACCACAATCGGCATCCGTTTTACACCCATCCGATTCAACGGCACCGGTTGCAAAATAAAATTCCATGGTGTTGTTGTCCGATTCGTCACACGGGTC
>JAEIGA010016529.1_pt1 | contig 11223 bp, 19 predicted proteins | sample 9270691 | NCBI WGS metagenome assembly JAEIGA01 (sample SAMN17057246, study PRJNA624740) | gut metagenome | biome: biome; isolation source: fecal sample | host: Bos grunniens | place: China: Xizang | collected 2019
AAAACTAAAACAAGCAATAAATAACATAGGTGGAGAAGTAACAGACGAAACTACTTTTAGACAATATGTAAACCAATTAGAAAATGCTTACGATAGACTTCCAAAGACTGAATTTGAAGAAGGTGAAAGTGTTACATTAGAAAATACATTAAAAGGCAAGCTTGACTTTCAAGACGGAAAAGTGGGGTTTGGACAGAGTGAACAAAAGACAACTACTGGTAAGAATAAATATAATTTTACAAAAGATAAAACAACCTATAATAATGTAGAATATGAGTGTGCTAATACTTACCAGTTTAAAATTAATGGAACTGCAAATGCAAATGGAACTACATTTTGTAATAATGACTGCGTACTTCCTGCAGGAGATTATGTTTTCCAGCTTAAAGTAGTAAGCGGAAATATAGTTGGAAGTGGGAATATAGAATTTATTATTGGAAATCGTAATGGGAGTGAAACATATAAAACGCTATATGTTACAGATAATTCTAATAGAAGTGGTTCTTTTACTTTAGCAAGCGAAACAACCATAAGAATGAGAATATATGTAAGAAGTGGCTCAGTTTTCACAAACGCAGTTGTAAATTTAGGTGTTATTAGTGGAACTGTGGCAGACCATACTTATGAGGAATACTCTGGTGGTTACGAAAGCCCTTCTCCAGACTGGGAACAAGAGATTAAGTATGTAAGAGGAAAGAATAGATTAGATGAAAATACTTGGGAGATAGGCACGATAAATCCTTCAACAGGTCAAAGTGAGCCAAATTCGTGGGAGTTTAGAACAAGTGGTTATATTAACGTAAGTGATGTTGTAACTTTAAGCAATTATAATTTTTCAGATTATACATATAGAGGTATATTTGAGTATGATAGCAATAAAAACTATATCAAGAGGACAAATGACCAAGTTATATCAAAAACAACTCCATTTACATTAAATTTAGCTCCAAACACAAGATATATAAGAGTAAGATACATTATGGACAGAGCAATTACATCGATACCAACAAATATGCAAGTCCAACTAGAACAAGGCTCTACATCTACTCCATACCTACCATATAATACAATAGAAGAAACAATAAGTGGAAAGAATAAACTGAAATTTAAAACTAATGGAAGTAGAACTTATATGGGAATTGATATCACTTGGGATAACTCCACATTAACATTAAACGGAACAAGTACAAATACTTCCACTTATTTCGCAACTGGTATAGATTTAGAGCCTCTTTCGTTAGTAGGCAAATATAAAATTAGTGGTTACACAAGAAACGATAATATTGTTCAACTTTATTGGAAAGATAAGAACGGAACAATCAAATATGTAGAACTTAAAAACAATCCTACAATAACATTCAACGAGGGCGATACGTTATTCCAAATTTTCCTTTTTGCAGGAACTAATAATATTTTCACATTTAATAACGAAACATTTAATTTACAATTAGAGGAGGGTGAGAGTGTCACTTCGTTCGAACCATACAAAACTCCGAAAACATATCAATTCTCATTAGGAGACCACAAATTCTATGGTATAGGCACATATAGAGATTATATATTAAGAACTACGGGAAAGAATTTGTGTAATGGGGTAAATCAAGATTATTGGATAAATAGTGCAGGAACACAAGCAGGAAAAACAACAGGGAATAGTGGTCTAGCTATTCCAATAAAAGCAAATACAACTTATACAATTTCAACAATAGCTAGTCAAGAAAGGTATAGAGTAGGTTTAGTTTCAAGCTTGCCAGTAGATAATACGGGAGTATCTGTTTATAGTGGGCAAAACAAAGATAATACAAGCAATTCAATAACAATCACAAATACAAATTATCAATACTTAATTGTAAATGCAACAGACTTAACTAAAGTGCAAATCGAAGAAGGCTCTACTGCTTCAGATTATCAACCATTTGGAGTAGGTAATTGGTATAAGGTGGGGAAAATAGGAGAAACAATTTATACAGGTGCAAGTAGTGAAGATTGGTACTATTGGCAAGGTATTATATATATAGATAATAATAATATAAAGCCTATTGGAACTGGTTCAAATTATCGTTTTATGTTAAATTATTTTGTTTCAAAAGTTGGAGAGGCGTATATAGGCCATACTACAATGCAAAGATTGCATATTAATCTCCCTAATGTAGGATTAAATAATATAACTAATGTAAATGAGTGGAAAAATTGGTTATCAACACATAATCTAGACTTTGTATATATTTGCAACGAAACCTATACCCAAATAACAGGTACATTAGCAGAGCAATTAGAAGAATGGTGGAATGGTCAATCACTAGACGGAACAACAATCATAGAAGGTAACGGAGATTTGCCTATGATAATTAAGGTAAGAGGGTTGAAAGGAGAATAGAGAGGAGGAGATAAAGAAAAAGTTATGGAATTTTTCACACAAACAGAATTTACTAGCGAGACGTGGTACATATTAGTACCACTTATTTTATGCATTTTTGACGTTATTACTGGGTACTTAAATGCTTGGATAAAAGACGATGTCAAATCCGTTAAAATGCGTGAAGGTTTAGGCAAAAAGGTAGGCGAGCTCATATATGTATCTTTAGGAGTTATGTCTAGATACGCACTCAATACTAAAGCTGTAATGATATTTTTAACATCTTATATTTGCTTTATGGAAGTAGTCAGCCTGTTTGAGAACTGTGCTAAATTAGGTGTTCCAATGCCTGAAGAAGTAAAGAAAAAGTTAAACAAGGAGGAATAATTATGGACGAAAAAGACAACATAATTATAGAGGAAGTTGAATTTAAGCAAGAACTTTACGAGAAGAACATAAAAGAAAATACTTTCAATGTTGAATACGAGGAGGGTGACGACAATGCAAATAACAAGAGTTAAATGTCCAGCTGATAAATATTCTATTAAATGCCCTTACTCAATGGTTCCAGAAGGAATAACTGTTCACAATACTGCAAATGACGCCTCTGCTATGTCAGAGGTTTCTTATATGATAGGTAATGGAAATAAAACATCTTTTCACGCAGCAGTTGATAACACAAGAATAGTTGAAGGTTTACCTTTAGACAGAAGTTGCTTCGCAGCAGGAGACGGAAGGAACGGTTTCGGTAATAGAAAAACTATAAACATAGAAATATGTTATTCTAAGTCTGGTGGTCAGAGGTTTACTGAAGCAGAACAACTTGCAGCAGAATATATAGCTTATCTATTAAAAAAATATAACTGGGACTTAGACAGAGTTGGAACACATCAAATGAGAAGTGGCAAATATTGTCCTCACAGGACTCTAGATATGGGCTGGCAAAGATTTATCAGCTTAATAAGGAAATATATGGTTGGTAATATACCAATCAATAATCAAATAATGAATAATGATGGGAGTGATGTAGAAGTGAAAACTTATCAAAACGGAAGCACTACTGAAATTGTATATGCAGATACAGATTTAAAGACTAAGATAGGAAGTTTAAACCCTAGAGAAAGTTGTGACTGCTTTGGTATATTCAACAATAGAGCTATGGTAAGATACAGAGTTGGTACAAGCAACAACTTTAAAATTGGCTTTTGCAAATGGACTGGAGGAGTAAAATAATATGGAAGAAAACTCTCTTGCATATGAAATGCTAAAAGAACTTAAAAGCACACGTAAATGTTTATTTACAATAGTAGTTATTGAAGCTGTTATTATTATAGCTATGTTTGTAGGCTTTTTAGTGTACGAAAGCCAATTTGATTATGAAACGTCAGTAGAACAAACGCAAAAGGTAGAAGATATAGACACATCTGACGTTAACCAAACAATTAATTAAGGAGATTTAAAATGGGTTATGCAATGCAATCAAAGAAAGTCACGTATAAGAAAACTCACAGGCTTCCAGAAAAAAGAGCAGGAAAAGAACTTCTTAGACCAGTTAGAACAAGACGAGTTAAAAAAACTGGACTTCAATAAAGAAGAATACGAATACTTCATAGAACATTGTAATTTCACAGATAGGCAAATGGAGATATTAAACTTAAGAAGAAGAGGCTATTCTATTGTATCTATAAGTATTAAAACGCACATATGTGAAAGAACTGTTAACAGAGAGATAAAGAAGATTAAGAACAAAATATTGAAAGTTATTTAAATAGAAAGGCGACTATTCCGTTCGGAGCATGTCGCCTTTTTGTCGTTTTATAGGCACGTTTATCTCTAAAAATCAAAGTATACTTAAACAAAGAATAGGAGGGATAAGCTATGTATGGCACAAACCAAACTATGATAAATCAGTTAATGAGACAGAAAGACAGTATAGATAGTCTTATAAGTCAATATTCACAGCCTCCAGTACAAAATATCATAAATACTGGTTCTGATTTTGAGGCAAGAATACTTAAAGAAAATGAGCAAGTACAAGATATTCTAATAAGCAGAAGGACTATGTTTTTGGACGAGTTTAATAAAAAGTTATCAATCAAGGAAGTAGATGGCACGATATCTAAAGAATATGAAATAATTATACCTTTAGATGAGAAAGACAAAAAGATATTAGAACTTGAAAGAAAGATTAAAGAAATGGAGGAAAGCAAAAATGAATATGAGCAACTTACTATCGCAGATACTAAGCAGTCAGAACCCTTATAAAATGATTATGGGAATGATGACACCTCAACAACAACAAATGGCAAATGCATTTTTACAAAAACCTAATAGAGAGCAAGCACTTCAAGACTTAATGAGACAAAATAACGTTTCTCAAGCACAGGTGGATAATCTTAAAAATATGATGAAATAGATTATTAATTTTGAAGAAAGGAGGAACGTACTTATGGAAAACACAACAATGGGACTAGACTGGAGTGGACTAATTGGGCTTTTGATTATAGCAGGAATATTTGGCTTTGGTAATGGTTTTGGTTTTAACGGTGGAACTGGAACAGCTTTAGGTTTAGCAGACATACAAGCTTCACTTTACAACCAAACACAAGACTCTAATTCAAGAGCGATTGCAGCAAGCATAGCAAACGTAAACGATACTGTGCTTACTGGTAAATATGACAATGCTTTACTTATGAAAGATGTATCTAATCAGTTATCTAACAGTATAGCAGGCTTATCAAACCAAATCTCAAACCAAACAAACGCAATCTTAGGTGCAATGAACGAGAACGTAATTAATGACTTAAGAGATAAGTTAGCAGTAACAAGAGACGAGCTATCCAACCAAAGACAAACTGCCCAAATTACTGAAAATATCTTAAGTAATATTGCGGTTACAGCTCCAAAACCACCTTGTTATTATGGTTGCTGCAAATGTAACCCAGTAGTAAGTGCATAGTAAAATTATGTTTAATGTAGCACGAGACATCAAAAGAATAGCTGAAGAAGGCTCACAAGAAAAAATGGAGAAGCTTTCTAGCATTCTAGAAGATGTAATTGAAGAAATGCACGAATATGATGAAGAACTTTCTGAAAAATATATTATGTGCATTTACAAAATGGCTAACGGGTATGTATTAACAAAAGATATGGCAGAGCATATAGTAAATAATATGAGACCAGTTGGAGAACATTGGACTATTGAACAAACTACACAAGTTAAAAATCAGTATGGTTATACAGATGTAAGCGATGTTGATTTTTGGGTAGTAATGAACTCTGCATATAACGATTATAGAGACGTATTCAAAGAAAATGTAGACATATACGCTAAATGGTCGTATGCTTTTATAAAAGACGAAGACGCTAAAGAAGGAAAAGTATTTACGTATTTTACAAAAATACCTAAAGAATTTTAATGCAATTTTAATGCAACGAAGAAAAAATATGGTAAAAAATGAGGCGTTTTGAACATATATGAAGTGGTATTTGGAATGCATACAAACATTGTAAAATAAACACAAACAGTTATTTTACTTACTTGTAGAGAATAGCTCAAAAATACGTATTCTTACCAGCCCAGCCATAAATAAAACCCTGTATTTGTTTAAAATACAAGGTTTTTTATTTTACTTTAATGCAATTTTACTGCAACCCCACAGACTTTAGATAATTTTCTAGTTTTTTGTTCTCGTCTTCTTGAAATTTAGATAATACACTAGCGTATATATTTAAAGTAGTATCTATCTTAGAGTGTCCTAAATTCTTTTGAAGTACTTTTATATTCATACCAGACTCAATACATCTAGTTGCATAAGTATGTCTTAACATATGTGTGTGCAGTTCTTTTGATATTTTATATCTTTTATTCAATCTTAGTACGTAAGAATTAACACTAGAAGGCGAAATAAGATGTTTTTCTTCATTAAATAACAAGTTACATTCCTTTGGTATTTCGTTTAAAATTTGAGCCAATTTTGTCGTAATTATAATGTCTCTATTAGAACTTTTTGTCTTAGTTTTATCTCCAATTACAACCCTGTCATTTTTATCTCTACTCAATGTGTTATTTATGTGGATAATACCCTCTTCAAAATCAATATCATCCCATTCTAAAGACAATGCTTCACCAATTCGAACACCAGAATACGTCATAAATAGAAGCAGATGTTTATACTTGCTATTATCGTCTTCTAAAGCGTTAATAAAGCGTTTTTGTTCTTCGATGGACAAACTTACTACATCTCTGTCTTTCTTGTCTGATTTAGGCTTCTTAACCTCTTCAAAGTTCATAGGGTTTTTAAGAATAATGTCTCTATCAACAGCTCTATTAAATGTTCTATTTAGAAGTTGATATGTTTTAGATATAACAGAGTTAGAATAAGTAGTCATTTGAGCTAGAAAAGTAGTTATATCTTGAGGCTTAACATCTTGTAGTTTTATATCTCCAAGAATACTATTATCTATATAACTATGCGTATATAGACACCTTTTATAAGAGTTTTCGTTAATTTCATTAAGTTTAAATTTGTCTTCAATTATTTCTTTTGCAAGCTCACTAACAGTTGTCGACACTTTGTCGACAGTTGGAGTTGTTTGAAGTTCTAATATCTTATCTTTAACATCTTTTCTAGTCTTACCATATACAGTTTTCCTTCTAAGCTTACCATCATCTTTTATTCCAAGTGATACTTGACCACACCAACGTTTTAACTTCTCTGAATAGTAAATAGTGCCTTCTCCGTTACCACGTTTAGCCATTATATCTTTCTCCTTATTTCAACGACTTTACCTAGTATAGTAATCTTTTCATTTGTAATTATAATAGGCAAATAATCACTGTTATAAGCTTGAAGTATAATACTTTTCTCTTCTTTGACAAGCTTCTTTAAGAAAGCTTCGTCTCCGTTAATTGCAACAACACAGTCTGTACCACTTTCAACATCATTACATCTTTCTACGATAATAGTATCGTTTTCTATGTATTTAGGTTCCATACTATTGCCTTTAACTTTAAGCCCAAAGAACTCTTTATCTCCCTTAAGCATTTCTTCTGATATTTCTTCAGTATCGACAACTGTGTCTATCATTTCAGTAGGAATACCTGCGTGTACGGAAGAGTATACATTTATTTTTAAGTTCTTAATGTCACGTTGCATTGGTACGTCATATCCCATAAGCCATATATCACTAATGTCTAATGCTTTTGAAAGAAGTATTATCCTTTCTTGGCCAACATTTGAAGCTCCAGATAAGTACTTATTAAGTAGAGATTTCTCAATACCAGTACGTTTAACGATATCAACTTGTGCTAGATTACGTTTAGCCATAGCATAGCGTAGTCTGTTCTTAACACTATCTACTAATTCCATTTCATATCACCTCATGTAACATTATAACATTATGTTTAATAAAAAGCAACTATTATGTCTACTCATAAGATAAAAGTTGAAAAATATTCAACAAAATTGTTGACAACATACAAAACTTTTTATATAATCAGCTTAGAAAGTTGAAAGATATTCAACCAGAAAGGAGTGACAAGATGAAGAACAAACCGTACAAAGACCATAACAGGAACACGAGGCAGTTTGATTATACAGAACTAAAGTCAAGAATACTTTTTAGGTTTGGAACGCAGAAGGCTTTTGCAGAGTACTTAGGAATATCGCCTAACTCACTCACAAGAAAGCTAGAGAACAAAAACTACTTTACACAAGAAGAGATAGCTAAGACGTTAGATAAGCTAGCTATAACGTCATATTTTGAAACAATATCTCTTTTTTTTAAAGACAAAAAAGTTGAATAGTATTCAACAAAGGAGGGTAATATGGAAGTAAAAAGAAGTATAAGAAAATTTGAAGACTTACCTGATTTTATAACATATCACGATTATGCAGATTGGGTAGGAATAGGCTTAAACAAAGCAAGAGAGAAATTTAATTCAAAAGGATTTCCACTTTTAAAAGGTGTAGGTAAGAAGTTAATTGCCAACAAATACGAGGTACTTAACTTTGATACAAACCTTAGCACAAAGAGTGGTATCCAAATTTTTAATAGAAGATAAGCTCCTTTTTTCTTCAAACGTTTCCAACTTGTCAATTATCGCTTTGCTTGCCATTGACAAGTTTCACGTTTGAAGGTCGTTTATCTCAAATTTACTTTTTAGGAGGTTAATATGGAAAATAAATCAGTATTTGACGTACTAAATGAAATTAATGTAAATAGCCATACTGAAGAAAAAAATGGCCTTACATACTTGACTTGGGCGTGGGCTTGGGCTGAGTTCAAGAAAGTATATCCAGAAGCAACATATTCTATTAAAAAGTTTGGCATAAGCAATTTGCCTTATGTATATGATGAAAATACTGGATATATGGTATTCACGTCTGTTACAGTTGAATGCTTAACACATGAAATGTGGCTTCCTGTAATGGATGGAGCAAACAAAGCAATGAAAAATAAGCCTTACGAATATAAGACTAAATGGGGTACCAAAACTTGTGAAGCAGCAACTATGTTTGATGTAAATAAAACCATTATGAGATGTTTAGTAAAGAATTTAGCAATGTTCGGCTTAGGTTTATACATCTATGCAGGAGAAGACTTACCAGAAAGTACTGATACGTCTGATGACGTAGAAAAAGTGGACTTAGATAAGTTATTCCCCAATGTAAAAGCTAAAGCTGAAGAGGTTATAAGCACAGAAAAGGCAAATGCCTTAAAGCAGTCAATCAAGAACAATAAATTAACTGATATGACCGTACAAGCAATACTTGGAGGCTATGGATATACAAGTATTGAAGAAATAAAACTAAGTGACTATATGCAAGTAGTAAGTGACTTGAAAGGAGCAAAATAATGGAATACGGAATATTAAAAAGAATAAAAGTTAAGGCAAAAGTTAATGAAAAGACAGGTAGAGTAAGTTATAGAACAGTATTTACAAATAGGAGCCAAAATGGTGAAACTGAATTTGCAAGTATGTTTATAAGATTTGTAAAAGGAGCTAAAGACACTGTTTTAGACGATAATACATATATTAAAATCAAAGATGGCTTCTTATCGTTCAATTTAGACGAAAATGGAAGAGCAAACTGGGTTTTAGTGATTGCAGACTTCGATATAGATAACGAAAGCTCTGAATTTGCTTCAAATGACAATTATTCAGATGATGATTTACCATTTTGAGTAAAAAAAGCCGTAAAGAGTTACGGCTATGGTTTTAATAAAGAAAAGTATGAAAATTTAAACGAATTATATGAAAATTAGGAGGAACAAAAGATGTTTTTAATCAATTTCATTAAATACATTTATAAATATAAGTATAACATAATGAAGATGGCAAGACAAGACGAAATGATAGAAGTTTTGTCGGAAGAGGCCAATTATCACGAAGAGAAAAGGATAAAATCAAATAATGCACTAAGGCAGATTAGTATTTTACTTACAAATTACGAAAAAGGTGGCAGTTTTTATGCACCGATATACAGACAAATAAAAACTATCGTAGACGATAATGTAGAACTTAAATTATCGGATAAAATACTTAGTCATTACAATTCTAACAATGCATAGGAGGAAATATGGAAGAAAATAAAGATAATATTATAGATATTAATAAATCTGAACTTTGGAAGCAACTCAAGAAAGAGACTGATTGTAAGCCAGCGCCTATAAAGTTTGAAGCAATTGATGTTGACGAAGGCAGAGCTTCTTGCTTTGTAGAAGGTCATTTACCAAATGGAGTATCTAATTTTCAGCACGCAGCACTTTTATCTGGAATATTTGAGTGGATGTGTGATTATGTTGGAGAAGTTGAAGATTTTAAAGACTTTGCCATAAAGGACGTACCACTAGACGCTATTATAGATGGCCAAAAGAAGCTAGGAATTGCATTTGAGAAAATGCTAATTAGATGTAAACCTACAGATTTTGATATAGAAGAAATAACAAAGGAGGAAGAAGAAGATGACTAGTCAAGAGTCTTATATATATAAAGTTAAAGATATTTTGGAAACAGAAGGTAAAATAACAAGTTGGGACGCAATTAGAAGAATGGGAAATACGAGATTATCCTCAACCATACACGTTTTAAGACACAAATACGATATGAACATAAATACAGAAATGAAAACATCTGAAAATGGGAAAACATACGGAGAATATACATTAGTAAAGGAGAATACGAATGATATATCTAAAGATAAATAATTTAAAGGCAATTGGTAAAGCAAGACCAAGATTTAATTTCGTAACAAAAAGGACTTATACTCCAACTAATACAGTAAATTATGAGAAGAGGATAAGACACGAATTTATGTCTAAATATGACCTTATGAATTGTTATCTTTCAGAGCCACTAGAATGCAAAATAAGAGCTTTTTATTTAATACCTAAGAGTTATACGAAAAAGAAGAGAAATGAATGTATAGGACGACCTTACGAACATAAACCCGATTGTGACAATATCGCTAAGGCCGTCTTAGACGCTCTTAACAATTATGCTTATAAAGACGACAAGCAAATAGTGAAAATATCAGTTGAGAAGCTATATTCAGACGTAGAAGACGCAATAGAAATAGAAATTAAAGAATATGGAGAAGAATAAGTGCTTTGGTTCATTATTGGCATAGTTTTTATTCTAATAACTATAACTGCTTGGTTTGGAGACTACGAGGAGAAGGAAATCAAGCAAGATTATGAAAAATATAAGGAGATGTTTGATGAGTTTAAAAGATAAAAGAGATGTAATGGTTGAAAGGTTTAATAGTTATCTATACTGGGTGGATAGCTTTATAGAAGAACCTACAAGGCAAAAGAAAAATAGAGTAAATGAAAAACAAAGAATGTTTTGTGCAGTTAAA
>JAEIGA010016530.1_pt1 | contig 11223 bp, 12 predicted proteins | sample 9270691 | NCBI WGS metagenome assembly JAEIGA01 (sample SAMN17057246, study PRJNA624740) | gut metagenome | biome: biome; isolation source: fecal sample | host: Bos grunniens | place: China: Xizang | collected 2019
ATGAGAATGTACCGTGTTATCTATGACTGCATCGAAGAGGTTGAGGCAGCTATCAAGGGTATGCTTGCTCCCAAATTCCGCGATGTTGAGCAGGGTAAGGCAGAGGTACGTGACGTATTCAAGCTTTCAAGTGCAGGTACTATTGCCGGTTGTTATGTTATTGACGGTAAAATCACAAGAAACTCAAAAATCCGTGTTGTTCGTGACGGTATCGTTGTGTTTGAAGATGAAATTGCATCACTCAAACGTTTCAAGGATGACCAGAAGGAAGTTGCAACAGGCTATGAGTGTGGTGTAGGTCTTGAAAAGTTCAACGATATTAAAGAGGGCGATATTCTCGAAGCATATATCGTTGAAGAATACAAAGACTAATCCTAAGGAGCGTTTATGGGAACTTATAGACAGAACAGAACCGCTGAGGATATAAAGCGTGAGATAGCAAGTATTGTAAGGGAGCTTAAGGACCCTCGCATTTCTGACCATCTCATCAGTATTGCCCGTGCCGAGGTTTCTTCTGACTCATCTTACGTTAAGGTGTATGTCAGCGCAATTGAGGGTATGGATGTTGCCAAAGCGGCTGCAAAAGCACTTACGGGTGCAACCGGTCTTATCCGCCGTGAGGTAGGTAAAAGGCTGGGACTTCGTAAAACCCCTGAAATGAAATTTGTTGCCGATGATTCTATCGAGTATGGTATGAACATCGTCAAAAAGTTAGAAGAGATTCAGAGCAACTCTGATAACGAATAATTATTAGGAGTAAAGGGATATGGTATTACCGCATCAGCGGTGATACCACCCCACCTTATGGAGTTATGGTTATTGATAAAAAACAATGTATTGAGCTTATAAATTCTCACAAAGAATTCATTGTGCTTTCACACGAACATCCCGATGGTGATACCTTGGGGTGCGCTTTTGCATTGTGTGAAATTTTACGCACTATGGGTAAAAAACGAGCTTTTATGTGCGCAGATGAAGCATCTGAAGATTTCAGCTATATTACTGATGGCTTTGAGAATGACGATGTAAAAGAGCCTTTTATTATTGCTGTTGACGTTGCCGATGCACGTCTTTTAGGTAGCCTTGAAAAGGTTTATGGTGAAAAGGTTGACTTGTGTATTGACCATCACGCGTCAAATACAATGTTTGCCCACAATACATATATTGAGGACAGAGCCGCCGCTTGCGAAATCATTTTTGATCTTGCAGATGATTTAGGCTATAAGTCAAACGAGTATTTCAGAAACTGTATTTATACAGGTATTTCAACAGATACAGGCTGCTTCAGGTATCAGAACACAAGCGCCAGAACCTTCAGAATTGCCGCAGAGCTGATGGAACAGGGCATAGATTCAAAAACAATAAACAAGCTTATGTTTGAAACGAAAACAAAAAGCTTTCTTGAGCTTGAGCGTCTTGCCCGTGAAACACTTGAATATCACTTTGATGACAGGTGCGCCATTATCACAATTACTCAGTCAATGTATGATGAAAGCGGTGCAGATGAGCATCAGGTTTATCCTATAACAGCACTTCCCCGTCAGATTGAGGGCGTTGTTGTAGGTGCTGTGTTTAAAGAAAAGCCCGATGGCACGTATGGTATTTCTGTGCGTACAGATGGTGATGTTGATGCATCTGAGGTTTGTGCCCGTTTAGGTGGCGGTGGTCACAAGGGTGCAGCAGGTTGTCACCCTAAATGTGGCTTCGAAGAGGCAAAGGAATTACTCCTTGCATCAATCAAAAAATCTTTGGATGGTCTTCAGAAATGACAGGTATAATTCCCCTTAAAAAGGGTATGGATATTACGTCTTTTTTTGCGGTAAATAAGCTAAGGCGCATTACCGAAGAAAAAAAGGCAGGTCACACAGGTACACTTGACCCTAATGCCACAGGTGTTTTACCCGTAGCCTTAGGCGGCGCAACACGCTTTATTGAACTGTTGCCCACTCACGTTAAGGAATATGATGCAACCTTTAAGCTTGGTATTGAAACTGATACTCTTGATATCTGGGGTCAGGTTACAAATACTACTGATAAAAAGGTAGACCCTGCAGAAGTGTTGAGCCTTGCAGAGAAGTTTACAGGTGACATTATGCAGCTGCCGCCTATGTTTTCTGCTATACGAAAAGATGGTGTCCGCCTTTATGAGCTTGCCCGTCAGGGCAAAGAGGTTGAAAGAACACCTCGTAAATGCACAATTTATAATTTAACAATAAAGCATATTCAGGGTGATGAATATGCGTTGACCTGTCGTTGCTCGGCAGGTACTTACATACGCACTCTTATAAGTGATATTGGTGAGGCTGTAGGCACAGGTGCGGTAATGACCGCCCTTTGCAGGACCTATGCCTGCGGAGTGAGTATTGATGATTGCCTTACACTTGAGGAGTTGCAGGTATTAAAGGATAATGGTGAGCTTTCAAAGGCTGTTATCCCTGTGGACAAGCTTCTTGATTGCTATCCTGCATTAAATGTTACAGATAACCAGGCTGTGCGATTCAGCAACGGCGGTGATTTAATGGCAGACAGAGTAAAAAATCTTAAGGGCTACGGTCTGTACAGAGTGTATGGTAAAGAAAAATTTTTAGGTCTTGGTGAGTATGCTGAGGGCAGCGACTCACTTTCCGTGAAAAGAGTTTATAACGAAAGATGATTACACAACAGTTTGAGGGCAGTTTTGTTGCTCTTGGCACATTCGACGGACTCCATATGGGTCACAAGGCGGTTATTACCGCAGAAAAAAGCCAATATGAGCGTAAAATTGCGTTGATGTTTATACAACACCCACAATCAAAAAACGGTGAAGCACCGTGCAGACTTATTACACCGCAGCAAGAGAGGGAAATTCTCTTTAGTTGGGGTGTTGAGCCCGTTTACCTTGATTTTACAGAAATTAGCGATATGTCACCTACAGAATTTGTTGATACAATTCTTGTTGATAAGCTTAATGCAAAATCAATTGCCTGTGGCTTTAATTACCGTTTCGGCAAGGGTGCAGAGGGTGATGTTAACACACTTATGACCTTGTGTGCAGAGCGTGAAATCAAGCTGACTGTTGTTGATAAAATAGAATATAATGATGAGCCTGTAAGCTCAACCCGTATACGTGAAGCCGTCAGGACAGGTGATATGAAAGCTGCAAGGGCTATGCTTGGCAGATATTTTTCATATGACTTTGAGGTGCTTCATGGTGATGAAAGGGGCAGAGTTTTAGGCTCACCTACCATAAATCAGTTTTTCACTCACGATTTTCAGGTGCCTGAATTTGGTGTGTATGCCTCATTTACCGATGTTGACGGTAAAATTTACCCCTCGGTTACAAACGTGGGCGTAAGGCCGACTATAGGTAATAGTGAAAAACGAAGTGAAACAAATATTATAGGCTATAATGGTGACCTTTATGGTCAGTATCCCCGTGTTTTTCTTGTAGAAAAAATACGCGGTGAAAAGGCTTTCGGTTCACTTGATGAATTGCGTGAAAGCATTTTTGCCGACAGAGAAAAAGCCCTGAATATTTTAAAAGGAGAGAATTTCTGTGAATTTTAAAAATAAAATAAAGGTTTCTCCATCAATACTTTCTGCAGATTACGCACTTCTTTTGCCCGATATAAATAAGGTTAAAGAGGGCGGAGCAGATATGCTCCACGTTGACGTAATGGATGGTCACTTTGTGCCTAATATTTCAATAGGTCCACCCGTTGTAAAGGCTATACGCAAGGCAACAGATATGTTCCTTGATTGCCACCTTATGATTAGTAACCCCTATGATTACATAGATTCGTTTGCTTCAGCAGGTGCTGACCTTATTGCTTTTCACGTTGAAAGCAATAGCGACATTGAAAAAACTATTGAAAAAATCAAAAATGCAGGTGTTTTACCTGCACTTGTTGTAAAACCGGGTACACCTGCCGAGGCAGTTTACCCATATATAAAAGATATTGCTATGGTGCTTGTTATGACTGTTGAGCCGGGCTTTGGCGGTCAGTCATTTATGAGTGATATGTTGCCCAAAATCAAAGCAATCCGCGAAAAAGCCGAGGAGCTTAATCCTCAGCTTATGATTCAGGTTGACGGCGGTATTGACAGTAAAACTGCTCCTTTTTGTGTTGAAGCAGGTGCTGACGTGCTTGTAAGCGGCAGCTATGTTTTTGGTGCGGCAGATACAAAGATGGCAATTGACAGCTTAAGATAAGCCCATTTCGTAAAGCTGTGCTATGTCTTTTTTATTAGCAAGGCTCACGTCACCAAACTCACAAAGCTGTGTAATCAGTTTTTCGGTAAGAGTGGGTGTAGGGTGAAGCACAATGCATAAATTTTTACACGAGGTAAAAAATTCAGCCGAGGTATATATATCAGTTGTTTCTTTAAGTAAAGTGATAACATCAATATAGGCGTCGTAATCAGATGTAGTAAATATAACAGGCTCTGCATCTTTTTTCATAATAAGCCTTTTTTTGTGGTGGGCGCAGGGGTCATTCAGTTGACTGAAATGCATTATGCAACCACCGTCTTCACCGGGGGACACCTGAATAAGCAAACGGTTATCAATATTTATTGGTTTACCCAATATTCGCTTTGCCTCGTCAAGAATTGTCCATATAACCCGCCGTGTTTCAATGTTGGCATAGTCCATTTCGTCATAGGTTATGTCAAAGTCCTGCATATCACCCTCGGTGAGCGTTACGGCAATTTTTTCTTCGCCGTCGGATTCTATTTTCAAAGCAAAACCTCCTTGTGATAGTCTACTAATATCATAATACTCACAAGGCTTATACACAATGATAAAATAATGGAAAGGATTTTTCGTTATGAAGTTTGCAGTCAGTAGCTATAGCTTGTCTGCCCTTGTTAATAAAGGGGAAAAAACAGAAAAAGAGCTTATCGCCCTTGCCAAGGAAATTGGCTTTGATGGTATTGAGTTTGCAGGTATTTCTGTACCTGACGGAATGGATAAAATTCAATATGCCAAGGAGCTTAAGGCAGAGTGTGAAAAGCAGGGCATTGAGCTTGTGCAGTATTCAATCGGTGCCGATTTGCTTTATGGCTGTGATGGTGACCTTGCGTCAGAAATTGATCGCCTTAAGGGTGAGGTTGACGTTGCCGCTGCCTTAGGTGTTAAGGGTATGCGCCATGATGCTACAGGTGGCTACATAAATGGTGATGAAAAATTCAACGGCTTTAAGCAGGCTTTACCTCGTCTTATAGAGGGCTATCGTGCCGTTACAGAATATGCTCAGACTAAGGGCATTAAAACAATGATTGAAAATCACGGCTACTTCTGTCAGGATAGTGACAGAATAGAGGCTATAATTACAGGTGTAAATCACCCTAACTTCGGTGCACTTGTTGATATAGGTAACTTCCTTTGTGTTGATGAAAGCCCCGTAACTGCAGTCAGCAGAGTTGCACAGTTTGCATCTTACGTACACGCAAAAGACTTCCATATTAAAAGTGGTAATGAGTTTGCGCCCTGTGACGGCTTTTTCAAAACAAGGGGAGGCAACTACCTTCGTGGTGCAGTTCTGGGTCACGGTAACGTGCCTGTTTATCAGACACTTAAAATTTTGAGTGATGCAGGCTACAATGACTATATTACGTTAGAGTTTGAGGGTCACGAGGACCCTGTAACCGCTTGCAAATGGGGTCTTAACACCCTTAAGAAAATCGCAGAGGAACTATAGTGAATGTAACTAAACCATATATGGTTTAATACAGACACTTTTCCCTGTAACATCGTTAAAACTCTTGAAAGGAGAGAGCCTTCCTGCGAGTTTTGCCTTGTTACAGACAAAATTGCCAAGTATTAAACTTCGCAGAACCTAAAATGTCTTGATTTGTGTGTTTAGGATTTTTGGCGAAGTGATAATGACTTATTAAAAAATATTTATAAGGGTATGTGAATCAGAACATTTTAGGCATATTTGGTTCAGCTACATTCACTATAAATTGAAATGATTAACGAAAAAATAGTTTTAGCATCTCAGTCACCTCGTCGTAAAGAGTTGATTTCACTTATAGCAAGCAACGTAACCATAAGACCTGCCGATTGTGATGAAACCCTCCCTCAGGGAATAACTCCACGTGAGGCGGTTGAATACCTTTCAAAAATCAAGAATGACGCATCAAGGGAAATATCACAAAATGACGAAATCGTTATTTCAGCAGATACCGTTGTTGCAGTTGATGATATAATCCTGGGTAAGCCCCGTGATAAAGAGGATGCCCGATATATGATAAGCCTTTTACAAGGCAGGGTACACAGCGTTTACACAGGTGTTACCATATCAAAGGGTGACAAATTTGTTACCTTCAGTGAAAAAACCGAGGTTGAATTTAACCCTATGACCGAAAGTGAAATAGAGGAATATATTTCAAGCTCAGAGCCCTATGACAAGGCAGGCAGCTATGCGGTGCAGGGCAAGGCCTGTGTTTATATAAAAGGTCTTAATGGTGATTACTTCAATGTTGTCGGGTTGCCTGTTTCAAGACTTTATAAAGAGCTTTCGGGCTTTGTGAATAACTGACATTTTTTGCATAATTGTTCAAAAACAATTACATTGAAATTAAAAACTCTTTGTGTTAATATAAATTTGTCTTACTATAAAATAGCGGAAGGCGGTGCCGGGTGTGGCAGAAAAAACAACCACAACCTATGTTGAACCTGAGGTTACTCAGGCTGATATTGACAGACAGAAAAAACAGCAGGAAAAAGAATATTTAGGCCCACGTGAAATGGCGGCGTACATAATTTCGGGTATTGGTGACAAAAACTGGGAAACCTTTAACGGTAATAACGAGTTTTTCTACACTACCACATTCCAGCACGTAAGCCCCATTACACTTAGCGTTGCGCAGTCATTCTGCAGTATTATTGATACTTTTGATAACGCTATTTCAGGACCGATTCTTGACAGAACACGTACCCGCTGGGGTAGAGTGCGTCCTTACCTTGTGCTTACACTTCCGTTGTTTTTATTTTCTGCGGCAATGCCGTATATGCTCCCTGATGGTTTATCACAGGCAACACTTCTTTTATTGTTCCTTGTAATACGTTACATAGGTTCAATTGCAAACTCATTTTATACACCGGCATATCAGGCGGTGCTTTATAACCTTACACCAAATATAAACGAACGCAACAAGCTTATTGCGGCTGATACATACGTTGACCTTTTCGGCGTGTGGTTGCCATCGCTTTTCCCGTTCTTTGTTGACTATCTGCCACGTACAATCCCAACGCGAAGCATATATTTAGGCGGTGCACTTATTTTTATTGCACTTGTTGTTGTGTTCCGTGTGTTCGGCTTCTTCAGTCTTCGTGAAAGAGTGCCACTTGCATCGCGTGATGAAATGAACAGCACAAGCGTGTGGAAATCCGTTAAGCAGGTTGCATCCTGCCGACCTATGTGGGCGCTTCTTGCAAAGGGCTTCTGCGGTATGGGTAAGGGTACAGGTCAGAGCGTTGCAAACTACTTCTGGCTCAACTGTACAGGTAAGCTTTCAAATGCTGCTATTGCTGGTCTTTTTACAGGCTTGCCCAGCTACTTTGTTTTACCCTTTGCAACAAAAATGACAAAGAAAATAGGTCTTCGCAATCTGTCTGTTTTAGCATACGGCTATTGCGGTATAGTTTACCTTATAATGTATTTTGTTGGCTATAAGCCAACTGATAACAATATCATAAATATTATTATCATAGTGTTCTTCCTTACTCTTGCAGGTGCTATGAACAGCGTTCAGCGTTATTGCGGTACTGCACTTCAGGGCGATTTGTACGACTACGTTGAGTGGAAAACAGGTATCCGTAATGAGGGTATGATGAGTGCTGCTATGGGCTATATCACCCTTATTACAAACAATATTTCAACAATTCTCAGCGGTATTATTATTGCTGCTATCAAATACGAACCACTCATTAACTCTTACGGCGTTGTTGTTCCGCAGACTGACCCTAAAATGCTTCAGGCAATCTGGACTGTATTTACACTTGCACCCGCTATAGGTAGAATCGGTAAAGCAATTTCACTTTCATTCTTTAACGTTGATGGTAAGGTTAAGGAAGAAATGATGAATGACCTTGCAATATCAAGAGCCGCAAAGCTTAAGAGCAGAACCGGTGATGATAATACACAAGCTTAATAATCCGGAGTAATGATATGAAAATTGTAGTTAAAGTTGGAACATCTACCTTGGCGCACAGCACAGGGTGTATAAATATAAGGCACGTTGAGGAGCTTTGCAAGGTGCTTTCTGACCTCAAAAATGCAGGTCACGAAATCATTCTTGTTTCATCAGGTGCTATAGGTATGGGCATCGGCAAGCTTTCACTTAAAGAAAAGCCATCGGATATGCCCACAAAGCAGGCGGCTGCAGCGGTTGGTCAATGTGAGCTTATGTATGCTTATGACAAGCTCTTTTCAGAGTATAACCACACAGTTGCACAGATTCTTGTAACAGGTCTTGACCTTGAGGACCCCACAAGATATCACAATATCAAAAATACAATGAACCGTTTGCTGGAGCTTAACGTTCTTCCCATTATCAATGAGAATGACACAGTAAATACTGACGAAATTTCTGTTGGTGATAACGACACTCTCGGTGCTATTATTGCCGTTAGTATGTGTGCTGATATGCTTGTTCTTTTGTCAGATATTGATGGCCTTTACACTGCAGACCCTCATAAGGATGCCGGTGCAAAGTTAATTGACACTATTACAGAAATTACTCCTGAAATTGAGGCTCTCGGTGGTAAAAGCCGAAGTGGTCTTGGTACAGGCGGTATGGCAACAAAGCTTTCTGCAGCAAAAAAGTGTATTGCCTGCGGTACAGATGTTGTGATTGCTAACGGCTCAGCACCATCTGTGCTTTACGATATTGTTGACGGCAAAAATGTAGGCACAAGATTTATTTCAAAGAGATGATAAAATGAAAACAACACAAGAAATTTTACGTGAGGCAAAAAGTGCCGAGGCGGTGCTTTGCTCACTTGATACCGAAACAAAAAACAATGCCCTTTTAGCAATGGCAGATGCCCTTGTTGAAAATCAGGCAGAAATTTTAACTGAAAATCAAAAGGATTTAGATAACGCCAAAGGCACAATATCTGAAGTTATGCTTGACAGACTTGCCCTTTCAGAGGAGCGTATTCTTGGTATGGCAGAGGGTATTCGTCAGGTAGCACAGCTTCCCGACCCTGTTGGTGAGGTCCTTGATACAGTTGTACGCCCCAGCGGTATTGTGGTTGAAAAAACTGCGGTGCCTATGGGTGTCGTTGCCATTATTTATGAAAGCAGACCAAACGTAACCTCAGATGCTGCTGCCCTTGCCCTTAAGAGCGGTAATGTGTGTGTGCTTCGTGGCGGTAAAGAGGCTTTCCTCTCGGCAGATGCTATTGTAAGAGCTATGCGAAAGGGTCTTAATAAGGTGGGTCTCCCCGAAACACTTATTAACCTTGTGCAGGATACTACCCGTCAGAGTGCAAACGAGCTTATGAATGCTGTTGGCTACGTTGATTTGCTTATACCACGTGGTGGCGCAGGTCTTATAAAGGCTTGTACAGAAAATGCCAAGGTGCCTTGTATACAGACAGGCACAGGCATCTGCCATATTTATATTGATAAAAAGGTTGACTATGAAAAGGCACTTGATATAGTAGAGAATGCTAAAACAAGCAGACCCTCTGTTTGTAATGCCTGTGAGGTTTTGCTTGTTCACAACAGTGTTTCAGACCATATTTTGCCACTTATTAAGGAACGCCTTTGCGGTATCCGTGAGGCAATGGGTCTTAAGCCCGTTGAGCTTCGCCTTGATGAGCGTGCACTTGAAATCATAGACGGTACACCTGCAGGTGAAAATGATTTTGATACAGAATTCCTTGATTACATACTTGCAATTAAGATAGTTGACAGTGTAGAAGAGGCTATTGAGCATATTTCACTTCACTCAACAGGACACAGCGAGGCAATTATCACCGAAAATCGTGCAAACGCAAAGCTTTTCTGTATGTCAGTTGATAGTGCCGCAGTTTATGTAAACGCTTCAACACGCTTTACTGACGGTGGTGAGTTTGGCTTGGGTTGTGAAATGGGTATTTCAACACAAAAGCTTCACGCACGTGGCCCTATGGGTCTTAAGGAGCTTACAACCTATAAGTTTATTATTAAGGGTACAGGACAAATTCGTTAAGAGTGAGTTGATTTAGTATGAAAAAAATCGGTTTTTTGGGTTGCGGTAATATGGGCGGTGCACTTGCCCGTGCCGCACTTAAGGCAGTAGGCGCAGAGAATATTTTTGTTTTTGACGTTGATGCCAAAAAAATAAAGGCATTTGCTGACGAAACAGACGTTAACGTAGCCGATGCTGAATATATTGTGCTTAACTGTGACTATATCTTTTTGGGTGTAAAACCACAGATGCTTAAGGCGCTCTTTGAAAAAATTGCCCCCGTTTTAGAGGAAAGAACAACAGATTTTGTTCTTGTTTCAATGGCGGCAGGTGTTTCCACACAGAGCATCATTCAGATGGCACAGGTGGATTGCCCCGTTATACGTATTATGCCTAATATGCCCGTAGCCGTAGGTGAGGGTATGATACTTTATACCTCAAACGACTTTGTTTCAATGGAGGATATTGAGGGCTTTCTTGACAGTATGCAGTATGCAGGTGTCCTTGACAAAATCGATGAGGATAAAATTGATGCGGCAAGCTGTGTTTCAGGCTGTGGCCCTGCCTTTGCTTTTATGTTTTGCGAGGCTCTTGCTGATGGCGCAGTTGAATGCGGTCTGCCTCGTGATAAGGCTATGCTTTATGCCGCACAGACTCTTGCAGGCTCTGCCACAATGCTTATGCAGACAGGCGAGCATCCCGGTAAGCTTAAGGATGCAGTCTGTAGCCCTGCAGGTAGCACCATTGAAGGCGTTAAAGCCCTTGAGGAAGGTGCATTCAGGGCAGATGTTATGAATGCGGTTAAGTCGGCATATAAGCGCACACTTGAATTGTCTAAAATCTGATATTTGGCGAATTGCTTGACTTAGCTCGCTTGACGTATTTTATAAATGCAAAATGCAGAATGCAAAATTATCGGGGAAGCTCCGCTTCCGAATATTATAATAGCTAACGCAGTTCCGAAAACTGACCGCAGGTCAATATCACTACGCGAAGCGTAATATCACTGCGTAGCAATATCACTCACCGTAAGGTGAATATCACTGAAAAAAACCA
>JAEIGA010016531.1_pt1 | contig 11222 bp, 10 predicted proteins | sample 9270691 | NCBI WGS metagenome assembly JAEIGA01 (sample SAMN17057246, study PRJNA624740) | gut metagenome | biome: biome; isolation source: fecal sample | host: Bos grunniens | place: China: Xizang | collected 2019
CGTGGAAGTTGGGATGAACTTGAAACCCAGAAAGAACGCATTGCAAACTATTTCAATAAGGTATCCGGAAAAACGGTCATGGCTGAAGATGGTTCAGCTGTGGCTATTTTTTATACGCACAGTCTGATCCTTCCAACGATGGACGCAGAACTGAAACGGATCCAAATCAATCTTGATGTACACGAATGGAGCGTGAAATAAATGAGCATTAAAACTGGTATTACTTCCGGTACTCCTGCTAAGATCCTGGTTGGTGCAGGTGTGTATTTTCAGGGTGTTGAATACAGTGAAACTGTAGCACCCACTGAAGAAGCTATCCGGGATGCAATCATTGGTGCAACCCAGGAAGGTGGCACTTTCACCATCACCCCTGAATTCTTTGCACCTGAACTGGACGGTGCCACTGTTGCTGTCATGGAACTTCAGAACAAGGTTGGCGAAACCGCACAGATGGACATTTCCTATGCGGAACTGACTGCTGACCTGGTATCCAAGACCGTTATTGGCAATGTCGGTGAAACCACTGACAAGGAATATGATGTGGTAACTTCTTCCGTTCTGAAGAAGGATCACTTCTATAAGGGCTTCGGCTTCTACGGTGAATTCCTGGATGGCAGACCCATGATCATCCTGTTCAAGAATGCACTTTGCACTTCCGGTTTTACCACTGACAACAAGAACAAGACCAACAGCATCTTCAAGGGCACCATGGCCTGTCATTCTGACATTGCCTATGGCACCACCAAGCTGCCCTATGCAATCTTCATCCGCAAGAAGGAAGGCTGGACTTCCGTTGATGCAACTGACCTTGTGGCCTAATCACAGAACCGCTGAAAGGATGTAAATCATGAACAATCTTGAAGTCAAAGATGTGGAAATCAAAGAAGAAGCTGCTGTAGCAGTGGATGAAACGGTGGAAAGACCCTACACCCTAAGACGGTTGAAGGACAAGGAACTGTTCCCTGTCCTGGGGATCATTTCCGAGGTTTTCCCGGATGACTTATCCCCTATTTTCATCAAGCTTGCAACCAAGGAAAAGAATGTCCGGGAAGTTGGTGCTTTGGCATCCGTGAAAATTGTGCTTGCTATTCTGAAGAACATGAACAAGGTTCAGGATGAAGTGTATGCGCTGCTTTCTGCGGTTTCCGGAATCCCGGCTGAAGAGATTGGAGAAATGGAGTTTGGCACCACTCCCATGATGATCTGGGATATTGTCAGCAACGAAAAGAACGCTGGTTTTTTCAAGGTGCTTTCCAAATTGCTTTGATAGGTGAAGTCAAGTTCATGGATATGCTGTGCCGTGCGTACAGCAATCCATTGGACTTGATGAACATCTATATCAATCAAGGCAGATTTGGAAAGTTTGTGACAGGATTCCTTGAAGCAGAATACGAAAGAAGGAAGCAGGAAGCTGAAAAAGACCAGGACTGGAAGCTGTGGATGATGTACATCAATAGCTTGTCAGACAAAACCTTTGCTGAATGGAAAGAAAGCGTCCTTCCCAAACCCGGCAGCAAGCCACACAAAACCAAAGACAGTGACTTGACGGACGAAGGCATCCAGTCAATCATTGCAAATCTGTTCCCTTCCACATAGTGGGATTCCAGTGCCAACCGATGTCCCACCTTGACCGGGCTGATGCAATATCAGCATAAAGGGGGACGGTGCTATGGATTTATTCCAGCTATTAGGCACCATTGTCATCAATAATGAGCAAGCAAATGAAGCGCTTGCTGAAACATCGGAAAACGCTTCTGATACTGGCAAGGAAACGGAAAGCGCATTTGGAAAGATCGGCAAAGCAGCAGGTGTTCTGGTGAAAGCTGTTGCTGTTGCAGGTGCTGCCCTTGGCGGTGCGTGGGTAGCTGCCATTGAAGGTTCCAGAGAATACAGAAGCGAAATGGGCAAGCTTGACAGCGCATTTCTGACAGCAGGACATTCTTCCGAAGCTGCAAAGAAGACCTATTCGGATCTTAATGCTGTCTTGGGTGACACCGGACAGGCTGTGGAAGCATCCCAACACCTTGCCTTGCTTGCGGACAACGAAAAAGAACTTAGCACCTGGACGGATATCTGTACAGGTGTTTATGCCACATTTGGTGAATCTTTGCCAATTGAAGGTCTGACAGAAGCGTCCAATGAAACAGCAAAGACAGGTGTGCTGACTGGTGGCCTTGTGGATGCACTGAACTGGGCTGGCATCAGTGAAGAGGAATTCCAGAAAAAGCTTGATGCCTGTTCCAATGAACAGGAACGGCAGAAGCTAATCATGGACACCCTAAACAAGACATACAAGGGCGCTTCTGACCAGTACAAGGAAACCAACAAGGATGTCATGGCAGCGCAAAAAGCCCAAGAGAAGCTGACGGATGCCTTTGCAGAGGTCGGCAGAGTTGGCGAACCAATTCTGACCGCAATCAAGGACAAGGTTGCAGACATGGCTTCTGCTGCTGTGCCACATCTTGAAAACTTTGTCCAGAAGGTCAAGGACATCATCACCTGGGTGAAGCAGAACGGCGACACAATTGACCAGTGGGTTGCTGTGATCCTTGGTGCAGGAACAGCAATTGGAACATTCCTTCTGATACTAAGCTGGGGAAAAATCATGACAGCTGCTGCAAATGCGGTCAAGGTGGTCAGGACTGCCATCATTGGCATGAACGCAGCTATGCTTGCCAATCCCATTGGTTTGATTGTTGCGCTGATTGCAGGACTTGTGGTGGCCTTCGTATACCTTTGGAACAACGTTGAAGGCTTCCGCAAATTCTGGATCAATGTGTGGAAGAAAATCAAGGAATCTGCTTCTGCAGCCTTGACTTCTATCAAGAAGACATTTTCCAACATCGGAAAGTGGTTCAGCGACAAATTTCAGCAGGTGCAGAAATCTGGCAAGGATGCCATGGACAAGGTGAAAAAATGGTTTTCTGACACTTACCGTGGAATAACAAACACGTTTTCCAATATCGGTTCCTGGTTCCGTGGGAAATTCCAATCCGCTTGGTCTGCAATCAAGTCCGTCTTTTCCGGTTGGGGTTCTTTCTTCAGTGGGCTGTGGTCGAAAATCAAGTCCAAGTTCGGATCCATCGGCACTGCCCTTGGAACCGCAATGGGCAATGCAGTGAAGTCCGGACTGAACAAAGCCCTTGCAAAAATTGAAAGTGCAATCAACAAGGGAATTGGCATGATCAACAGTGCAATCAACCTGGCAAACAAGCTTCCCGGTGTCAACGTTGGCACTGTTCCAAAGGTAAGCCTTCCCCGGCTTGCCATGGGCGGTGTCCTTGAAAAGGGTCAGATTGGTTTGCTTGAAGGTTCCGGTGCGGAAGCAGTTGTTCCCTTGGAGCGAAACAAGGCGTGGCTTTCCAGGGTTGCGGAAGATCTGCATGAAATCCAGCTGGAAAGTGGTTCAGCCCAAACCGGGAATGATCCCAGGCTGTATGCATTACTGAATCATATTTCTGAACAGCTTGACAGGCTGGCAGAAATGCGTGTCTATCTGAACAGCGGTGCATTGGTGGGTGAACTGGTTCCTGCCATTGATGGACGGTTGGCAGATAGATGGAACCACGCCTTGCGTGGAAATACTAGGTAAAAAGGCCATTCACCCAATGGCCTTTTACCTTTCCAATGAAAGGGGTGAAAGGTCATTGGATTTTTTTGAGCTATTTGGAACGGTAGTTGTAGAAAACAAGGACGCAATCAACGCACTTTCTGAAACATCCGATGAAGCGGAAAAGACCGGGGAATCTGCAAAGAAAATCGGTGACGGTTTCAAAAAGAGCGGAGAAGTAACCAAAAGCAAGCTTGCAGAAATCGCAAAAAAGGCTGGCAAAACCACTGATGAAGTGAAAGCTGAAGCTGCGGAACTAGCCAGATCTTATGAAGAAGCAGGTATGGATTCCGCTTCTGCAATGAAGAAGGCCTATGAAGACATTGAAGCAGGAGCAGAGAAATCCAGCAAAGGATCCCAGGAATCCGGAAAGAACATCATTGGGATCTTCGGTAAGGTTGCAAAGGCTGGCACTGCTGTAGTTTCCGCAATCATTGCCATTGGCACTGCAATGGCTGCGCTTGCCGAAAACACCAGAGAATATCGCCTGGAAATGGGCAAGCTGGAAACGGCTTTTTCGTCTGCTGGACATTCCACAGAAGCAGCAACTGAAACATATCAGACGCTGGTTTCCGTGCTTGGCGAAACTGACCGTGCTGTTGAAGCTTCCCAGCACATTGCAAAGCTTTGTGAAAGCGAAGAACAAATGAAGGCAATGACAGATGCATGTATTGGTGCGTTTGCGTTGTTTGATGATTCCCTTCCTATTGAAGGCCTTATGGAAGCAGCCAATGAAACAGCCAAAACCGGACAGCTTACAGGTGTGCTGGTTGATGCTTTGAATTGGGCTGGTTCTTCTGAAGAAGAATTCCAGAAAAGACTTGACGCATGCAACAGCGAAAGAGAAAGGGCAGCACTAATCACAGAAGAATTGATTGCGCTGTATGCTGAATCCGCTGAAGCATACAAACTTGTCAACGAAGACATTATTGAAGCAACCGCAGCCCAGGACAAGCTGAATGCTGCAACAGCAAGATGGGGCGAAATCTTTGAACCCATTTTGACGGACTTCAAAGAAGGTTGGGCTGATATTATTGACACATTGGCTGATTGGGTCATCTTCAACGGCCTGGATGATTCCCTGACAGGTGTTGCAGAAACATCCGGGGAAGTGGCTGTGCAGATTGAAACGCTCAAAGGCCGACTTGCGGAACTTTATAAGACCAAACCCCACCTGTGGACGGATGCCCAGAATAAAGAATATCTTTCTCTTTCCATTGCATTGGAAAATGCGGAAGAACAGTATTCCATTCTTGTTGAAAGAGAACAGCAAGCTGCAGCGCAAGCAGAAGCAACAGCCAGAGTAACGGCTGATTCCACGGCTGAATTTGCCACGGTCACAGAACAGTATGTTGCCGATGCACAAGCCTTGTTTGAAAGATTTGCGGAAACCTATGATGGCATCTACAACAGAATTGAAGGTTGGTTCAAGCCCTTTGAAAAGGCATCCATTACCGTCAGCACCAGTGTTGACAGCATGATGACAGCCATGCAGTCCCAGATTGATTTCAACAATTCTTACAGTGCAAACCTGCAATCCCTGAAGGAATACGGCCTTGGCAGTCTGGCAGACGCTTTCCAGTCTTACGGTGCTGAAGGTGCTGCATATGCACAGGCTATTGTGGCAGCTGTTGAAAATGCTGGCGGTGCAACTACTGAAGAAGGCCAGAAAATCATTCAGGGCTTCATTGACATCAATCAGCAGGTGACGGAATCCCAGAGTGAACTTGCCCAGACCACTGCACTGATGAACGGTGAATTTGAATCCGCACTTCAGGAAATGAATGATTCTTATGAAGCAGCCATTGATTCTCTTGACAAGTCGGTTGAAGCCACACAAGCTGCCATTGATACGTTTGAAGGCTTCCTTGATGGAATGAATGCTGCATATCCCCAAATCGAAGAACAGCTGTCAAACTTTGGTGACAAGATTGCCAAGGCACTGAAAAAGGGCGTTGGTGTTATCAACCTTCCGGTCAACTTCCAGATTTCACCGACTGCAATACCTGGAGCCGAAACAGGCCTGGACTATGTGCCGTATGACAACTATCTTGTATACCTGCACAAGGGTGAAGCTGTTCTGACTGCTGAAGAAGCCAATGCTTGGAGAGCAGGAAAGGGAACTGAAACCAACGGAAACACCGGAGATTCCGGAAGTGGCAGTGTGACTGTCAACCAGTACATTGAAGCTGTGGTACAAACGCCTGTTGAACTTGCAAGCGCAACAGCAGCATATTTTGAACAGGCGAGGTGGGTAATGTGAATTATAATAATTTGTCAAAGCTGTTCCGATATGTCAACAACAACGGTGACAGCGTTGTGTTTGATTATGCTGGTGGTTATCTAATCAACAAGCCCAAGGGCATTGACACACTTTCCGTCAGCCTGTCACAGGCAAAAGGCATCAATCAGACTGGTGCCACAATCCAGTCAACCAACATCCAACCAAGGCCAGTGACCATCACTGGCTTTTTTGTTGGTGACATGCAGACCGAAAACAAGGAACGGCTGATTTCCGTCATCCGTCCGGATCTGGGTGGCAGATTGTATGCAGATGACTTCTATCTGAATGTCTGGCCAACGGCAACACCGACTATTGAAGCCAAACAGCACAGCGCAAGATTCCAGCTGTCCTTGCTGGCAGCATATCCCTATTGGTGCAAGGATGACAGCGCAACCACGGCCTTGGGTGGCATTGAAAATCTATTCAAGTTTCCGTGGAACCTGTCCAGAAGCTATCAGTTCGGTAAGATCATGGAAGCCAAGTTCATGAACGTATACAACAAGGGTCAGGTTCCTGTCCCCTTCACTGCAACTTTTACAGCAAAGGGAGAGGTAGTGAACCCCAAGATTACAAATGCCACAACAGGAAAGTTTCTTCTGATCAAGAAGACGCTTGTGGCTGGTGAACGGCTTGTGGTCAAGATCACCCATGACAGAACCTATGTCACATCCAACATTGATGGTGATTGCCGTGGTGCGTTGAGCCTTTCAAGCAATATGTTTGAATTGGGCGTGGGTGACAATGTATTGAAACCGGAAGCGGACAACGGACTAAACAATATGCAAGTTGACATTGACTTTGCCATTGAGATTGTAGGTATTGCGCTATGAGTTTTGAAGTATATCCTTCTGATTTTTCGACACGGTACGAAATTAGACATGCAATCAGTGCAATCATGACAATCCACTACAATGATATTGGAAAGCTTGTGCTTGTGGCACCTGTCAATGATTACAACATCACGGCACTGAAGGTTGGAAGCATGCTGTATGACACTGACCGGGATGTGACCTTCATCATTGCAGCTTCCAAAATTGAAACGGATACAAACCGGATCACGGCAAATGGTTACACTGCAAACTGGCTTCTGAACAAGCGGTGCATTGCTTCCAAATATACGCTGACCAATTTGGAAAGCGGTGTTTATGACATTGTAAATGAAAATCTTCGTGGTCTGGCCGGGGTCATCACGGCAGAACCTGAAGGGCTGAACGAAAGCACCAACACCATTCTGCATGGTGGTCATATCCTTGAAGAAGTCCAGCCTTTTTTGGAGGAAGCCCAGCTTGGCAACAAAATGATCTGGGATCCTGATAGACTGCTTCACACATTCAAGATCTACAAAGGCAAAGATCTGACAAGCGGAATTCATGCCGTTGTCTTTTCGGATGAACAAGGCACGGCACAGGATCTTGTCATCAACGATGATGACAGCACCTTGAAAAATTTTGCATATGTCAAGGGTGTTTTGCGTGATGGCACGGAATTTGTGGAAACCGTTGGAACGGCAACCGGGGACAACAGAAGGGAAATCTGGTTTGAAACAAGTGTCTATCAGGAACTGGAAGAATCTGAAGAAGACTGCAAAGCCAGGGCAATTGCCTATGCAACTATGGAACTGGGAAAACGTATCAGCAGACAGTCCTTTTCCGTTTCCATTGATGCATCTGAATTGGGTGTCATGTACAACCTTGGTGACATTGTTTCCTGTGTATCCATCCGTTTTGGCGTGTCCTTCAATGCCAGAATCACAGGCATTAAATACACCCTTGACAACAGAAAAACCAAGACAGAAATCATCCTGGGTGAACCGAGTTTGACGGTAATTGACGAAGTGAAAATGACTTACCGCACCGCTGCAAAGTCTACTGCAACAAATGCACAAAGTGCAGCTCCGGTCTATGGCGGTGTGTACACAGTCACACCAAGCATGAAAGAGCAAACGCTGGAAACGGCCGGCAAGCTGATGGAGCATAACACCAAAATTGAAGAAATTCCTGTTTCGGTTGTTTCTAACAATTCTGGCGGTTCTACCGTTACAATAGGATGAATGGAGGATTGATAACCAATGGCAAATATTAAGTCTTTTCCGAACAATCAAGATGTCTATATTGGTGCCGAAGATGTGATGAAGTGGATGCACGGACGCACTTCCGGTGTCTTTGGTGCAGAAAATAATGCAGCTGTTTCCGCTGCCCAGGGTGAAATGGCTGTGACCGTTTCTGATGGCCTGGGCTGGATTACGGATGCAGGAAACAACGGCATTGTCTGGTGGAATGACAATGAAAAGGCTAACAGCACAAAATTGAAGATTGCACTTGCTGCAGCTGATGGTGCGCTTGACCGCATTGACAGAATCATTGTTGAATGGACTACCACCAATTATGTTGACCTTCCTGAAATCAAGGTTCTGACAGGCAGTGTTTCCAGTGTCCCTGTGGCACCTGCTCTGACCAACAACAGCACAGTCCGGCAGATTAGCCTTGCAAGGGTTTATGTTGCAGCAGGCACAACCGCTATCACGGCAAGCATGATCACGGATGAACGGCTTGACGCTTCTGTGTGTGGCATTGTCACTGAAACAGTTCAGATTGATACCAGCATGGCAAACGCACAGTTTACCGAACTGCTGGAACGTATCGAAAGAAACCTGACACAGGTCTTGGATGCCCAGATTCCTGACAAGTCCATCACAAAGGAAAAGCTTGCTGTGGGTGCTACATATACAGCAACAATGGTAAACCTGGAAGCAAACAGATGGTCTGGCAATGCCCAGACGGTCAATGTCAGCGGTGTGACCGCAAGCAATCTTGTGATGGTAGCACCTGCCCCTGGCAGTCATATCGCCTATTCGGATGCCAATGTCCGCTGCACTGCACAGGGTGCAGGAACCTTGACCTTTACTTGTGACGCTGTGCCCAGTGTGGCACTTGCTGTCAATATTGCAATTCTGACATAAGGGGGAAACGCAAATGATTCTGAATATGTCTGGCGGTGGCGGTGGATCCCAGAACCTTGCTGTGGTTGGTGGTGCATCGGTTCCTGCAAGCCCCACTGAAAACACTGTATTTGTTGAAACCGCCACGGCCATTTCCAGCTGGATCTTTTCCCCTGTGGAACCCAATGATCCCCAAGAAGGCATGGTGTGGCTGAAGACCGGATCCAAAAGCCCGGTTGCATTCAATGCCCTGAAAAAGAACGGAATTATGCTGTATCCTACTGAATGCATGCAGTACATTGGCAATGAATGGGTTGGCAAAAATGCAAAGAGTTATCTTGACGGTGAATGGGTTGATTGGGGCTATGGCACAGTATATTCCTACGGTGATGAATTTGCACACTTCACAGGTGGTCTTGCCGTTGCTCACAACACCAATGGTGAAGCTGCAAAGGCAGAAGACCATATTGCATTTACTGGCAAGAAGGACACAAACACGGACTATATGCATGGCGTGTGCTACACCACCAAGCCCATTGACCTGACCGATTTCAAGACACTGAAGGCCGTTGCACATTCTGAAAAGCTGCAGTATGTAGCTGGTTCGGTGAAAGTCGGTGCTGCATCTGACCTTACAGCTTTTGAACCCACCAAGACACGCTTTGACGCATTTCAGGGCGGTGTGTCCACGGCAACTGGTGACATTGTGGTCACTTATGATGTTTCCGGGCTGTCCGGTGAATATTATGTTGGCTTCTGGAACAGCATCAATGTGACCCAGCTGTATGAATTGATCCTGGAATAAGAAAGGGATATTGATATGAAGGGAATCATGTTTGGCAACTATCATTCATACCGTGATTTTCAACTGATATTGTCAGCCAAAACGATTGGAACACCATCACCCAAAACGGAAACCATTGACATTCCGGGCGGTGATGGTGTTCTTGATTTGACGGAATTTTTCGGTGAAACAAAGTACAAAAACCGCACATTGTCCTTTGAGTTTTCAAGCATGGTCACCCCTTCTGAATTCATGTCCCTGTTTTCCACGGTGCAGAATGCATTGCATGGGAAGAAGATGACCATCACACTTGATGATGATCCGGATTGGTACTACACCGGAAGAATCAGCGTTTCTGAATGGAAAGCTGACCGGAACATTGGCAAGTTGACAATTGACTGTGACTGTGATCCGTACAAGATGCAGACAAGTCCCACGGTCATCAGCAAGGCTGTTTCTGGAACGGAAGTCATTTCCCTTCCTAACAGCAGGAAAAGAGCGGTTCCTGAAGTGAAGATTGAATCTGAAGCTGGGGTGAACATTGCCTTTGGTGTAGGCAATGTGTGGGACTTGGGCTGGGGTTCCTACACACTTCCTGAACTGGAACTGACAGAAGGGATCAACCCTGTCACGGTCACAGGAACCGGAACCATAACATTCACCTATACACAAGCAAGGCTGTGATGGGGGTGCATATATGTTCAGGATATACAGTGACGGAAATCTTCTTCACCATGACAATTTGGAAAACCTGAAGGTGTTCAACCCTTCTGTTGAACTGGAACAGAACAAGACAGGATCCTTTGAGTTCACTGTCTATCCTGACCACACAAGATATTCCTTGGTGAAACGGATGAAGTCTATCATTCAGGTATTCCAGGATGATTATCTGCTTTTCCGGGGAAGGGTTCTTGATGAAGAAGTGGGATGGAACAATGAAAAGACATTTTCCTGTGAAGGTGAACTGGCCTTCCTGATTGATTCCATCCAAAGGCCATATGATTTCACAGGAAGCGTCCGGGATTTCTTGGGGATGCTTCTTGTGAATCACAATGCCCAGATTGAACCAGAAAAGCAGTTCACGCTTGGCAATGTCACGGTCACGGATCCCAATGACTACATTGTCAGATCTGACATTGACTATGTGAACACATGGGAAGTCATCAGCAAGAAACTGATTGACATGCTTGGCGGTTTCCTTCAGGTAAGACATGAAGATGGTGTGAACTATCTTGACTATCTGATTGAATCCACGTTGCTGGCACCACAGAAGATCATCTTTGGCAAGAACCTTCTTGACCTGAAGCGCACCAGAAAAGGCGAAGACATTGCAACGGTGATTGTCCCACTGGGTGCAAAAGTGAAGGATGAAGAAGGGAATGACACTGACAGACGCTTGACCATTGAAAGCGTGAATGGCGGTGTTGATTTTGTTCAGGATTCTGATGCAATAGCACAATTTGGAATCATTGTCAAGACGGTCATATTTGATGATGTCACAGAACCGGAAAACCTGAAAACAAAGGGGCAAGCATACCTTTCAGATTCTGTCAAGCAGTGGGAAACCATTGAATTGACAGCAGCTGACCTTGCTGCGGTTGACAAG
>JAEIGA010016532.1_pt1 | contig 11222 bp, 16 predicted proteins | sample 9270691 | NCBI WGS metagenome assembly JAEIGA01 (sample SAMN17057246, study PRJNA624740) | gut metagenome | biome: biome; isolation source: fecal sample | host: Bos grunniens | place: China: Xizang | collected 2019
AAAGTAAGATCGTCTCCTGTGTATAAATTAATAATACGTTTAGGATCTTTTTCAGCAATCTCTAACAAGAAATCTGTTACATCAGCATCAGGCTTATTATTCATAGGTCTACCTAAAAGTTTAGCACGCATTGCTCTACCTTCAGCACCTCTTTCATCATCTAAAACATATGTAATAGCTTGGTTAACTAATTTCTTCTTAGTAACTCTAATTTGAGCTTCATATCCTGGCCTGTCTACATAAAGTTCAGCAGAACCGTAGCGAGGATTTGCTACATTACCTTTAGTTCCATCAATTAAATAGTTACCTTTAGCATCCTTAGCGTATCTATCAGGAGCGATAAAAGTACTGTGCTCAATAGCTTCCCAAGTTCTTCTTTGGATCTCATCTGAGAGATCAAAAGTTGTTCCGTTTTCTACAATAATAGTATCTGTTTCTTTTACAAAATACTCTCCACTATTTCTTTCTTTGTCTGTTAGAATTAAGTCACCCTGTGAATTTACTGGTTTTACACAAGCAGGGTAACGTCCTGTTTTAGGATCTTTACAAGGTTGGATGAAATATTTAATACCTGCCTTGTCAAAGACGCTTCTTAATACGATTATATCTTCGTTCTTCATTATTGTTGTTAATGTTATATTAAAAGTAGGTAGGGGAAGTACTTATCCCCTACCGTAATCTGTATATTTAATAATAATTTTATTATTAAACCTCTCTCAAAATAAATGATTTGTGAGGTGCAAATACACCAACACCAGCATAACCGTGGATGATTAATCTAGAACCAGCAACTGGAGTTGCAACTTCACCATTATCACCACCGTTTAGACCACCTACACCAACAAGCTTGTTAGTTACAATATCCTTACCCTTGAGTGAGAACATTTCGATAGGTGCGTGACCTGCTGTAAGGTCAGCTGTTAAATCAAGACATAAGCAATATCCCTTGTTACCGTATTCCATAGAGAAAGCTCTATCAACTGAGAATACTACAGTGTTACCACCAAATTCGTAAGAGTTGAATGTAGTACCAACTTTTACATAATCATTCTTAGCCTTAGAATACATGAAAGCACCGTCTGTCTTAGCGTTGAATAATACATCACCAAGAGCGTACTGGATGTCTTGCCATGCTTTTTCATTACAGATGAATGTGAATGTGTTACCTGTAGGTTTATCTGCCTTAGCTGACATTTCCTGAAGTACTCTGTTAAATACTTCACGAGTCATCTTAGCATAGTTATACTTAGAAGCGAATCTTTCAACCTGAGGAATGATACCTTCACCAACAGGGATTTGTCTGTTAGTAGCAGGATCCTGGTGCATAGCCTTACCCTGTAAGTTGATGTTAGACTTGTTGAATAACAAACCTTGGTTACGAGCAGTTAAGAAATTTTCCAAAAGAACTTTTTCTTTCTTAGTCATCTTATAGAAGTTATCCTTCATATCGCTCTTAGTCTTACCTTCAGAGATCTTGATGAACTGATCCTCATGTAAAGCATATAAGCTAGAGAATGAATCATCAACACGGAAAGTAGTAATGTAGTTTCTAGCTCTTTCAAAGTTAGACTGATACTTAACATGACCTTCATCATGTAATTCAGGATGAGCGTTAGAAATCCAGTGTGTTACGTGACCTTCATCAGCAGCAACTGAAGAAGCCCAGTCATTTTCGATCTTACTTACAACAACTTCCCAAGCGTTGTCAGCTTTTCTAATAGGATTAGAAAGAACTAAGAACTGCTCTCTAGTTTCTTCGTCTACAAAAGTGTCATACTTAAAGTACCACTTAGTATCAAAAGTCATAGTAAACTCGTGTGCTGAATTTTTATTAGAATCAATACCAATGATTCTTGGTTTTGTGATCTGATTTACATCAATATCCCACTCAAATAAGAGTGAATCAATTGGAGTATAACGATCCTTTGGTTTAGCTTCACGATAAACAATGTTCTATAAAGACTCTGTTAAGTAAGAAGCTGTCATGTGGGGATATAAACGTGTTACAACACCAAGACGATGAGGCTTGGTTCCCAACATGCTGTAAAAATCTTCATAAGTCCTAGTATTGCCCATATTAGGATTTTCTGTAATAAACTTTGCTACAATCATTTTTTAATTTTTTTAAATTAATTAATTAATCTAGGTCGTCTATATCATAAAAATTACGACCTGTTGGTTTTTTATTATTCTGTTTTGGCTGATATACAACTTTAGATTTTGGAGTATTCTTAGCACCATCCTCTAATCCTTTCTTGTAACTAGCCTGTTCGCGTTGTTTCATTTCTGATGTAAAATAATCGGTAATATTATTAAAAGCATCTTCACCTTTCAACGCAAACCACGCCATCTTAACAAGCCACTCAGGATCGTTAAGCACTTTGCTAAAGTGATTAATACCTGCGCCATCTGTGGTTAGTAAGAATTGTGCTACTTCGTCCATTTCATCATTATCAAGCTCTATGTCAAGATTTCCAATGCTCTTGAAATTTTGGATAGAGTTTCTGATACTGTTAGAAAAAGCATTAAACTGTTTTTGTTTTTCTGCTAATTCTGTTCGTTGTTGTGCAGAATTTCTGTCATCCTCTAATTTTTTATACTCCTCACGAATTCCCTTCATTTGTTTTGAGAATGCACCTCCACTCATTTTAGCTTTTTCTAAAGCATCTAAGGCTTCTTCTTCAGTGATTTCTTCGTTACGAGCTTGTAAATCATAGACATACAATTCGTCATCTGTCAAATCATCAATAATGTAAGAAGGTTCTTCAGGTTTATTGACTCCAACAGCCCCTTGTCTAAGTAAGTAGGCTTCATATTCTCTAGGAGTTAAACGAGCGTTTCTAATTTTATTGATGAGATCTATTTCATCATCGTCGAGTCCTTCTTCAGGAGCATCTTGATGATTTAAAATATTAAATTGTTCATCTACAGTGAGATTATTCCAATCGATTTCTTCGATTTCTCCTGACTCACCTTCAAATTTTATCTTACTGGGATCTGATATACCTCTACTTGTTAACATACGCATAATCAAATCTTCAGTTTCTTCTTCGTTTTGTTCCGGTTCTTGTTCATCATCTTCTGGATATTCCTCTCCAAAAGTATCATCCCATTCACCGAACTCATCTTCAAAGTCCGATTCTAATACATTTACGTCATCAAAATCATCAAATTCATTATTTCCTATTTCCATAATATATAAACATTAATTTAAGCAAATGTACTTAATTTTACTTAATTTTCAAAAATCCAAATCTGAATTATTTAATTTTATTTAAATATTCTAATATTCCTTTAACATGTAAATTAACTATTTTATTTTTACCTTCTTCACTTAAAAGCAGTTGAACATCTTCTTTATTATCCATAAAAAGATTTTCTGTAAGAACAGCTGGGCAATTTGTCATACGACAAATACCCAAATTTTGTTCCCAATATTTCTAAGTAGGACTCGGTTTCCTAATTTTAAGTCCCTACTTTAAAGCTTCATCATGTAAACATTCTGCAAGTATTCTGCTTTTTTGGGAAGCCTTGTTGTAAACGTAGGCTCCCCAACCTTTAGCAGACATCCACTAACTACCATCCCCCATTGCGTTACAATGAATAGATACGAGCAATTTTGGATTAATTTTATTAATTAATTTACATCTATCTGATATACTAATATCTGTATCATCTTCTGGTATTCTCTAAGCTTCAATTCCTAAAGCCTAAAGTCGTTCTACAACAAGATCAGCTATTTCTCTACAATATTTATATTCTAATAGAGCGCTGTCAGGACTTCTTTTTCCTTGTGTAGAAACACCGTGTCCCGCATCGATAATTATTTTCAAAGTAAAGTTACCATTGCTAAAATATAAGTTTTATAGTTTTTAGAATAGAATGAGAATTTTTGATTTAATTGTAATAGGCTAGAAAATCAATCATATCCTATTTATAGAGTTATTATCCGGGGAGTAGTTGTTGGAATATCTGTAATAATTAACCTCTTCAGGCATTGAGGTGTAAACTACGTGTAAATATGAGAATTAAATAGTGAGGAGACTCAACTATTTTAAAGTTTGATTTATTGTTTTCATATTTTATATAAAGTATATTAAATTAGGGCTTATTATATCAGTAGAACGAACAGGTGTATTATTATTTTTATAATCCCTTACTAAAATAACAGAATCTTTTGATGGATATCTTATATTAGAATATTCAGTAATTTCAAAAAGCCCAAATTCTCTACTTCCTTCATAAACTATAGGCGTATTTCCTTGTATTCGATAATTACAATACTCACTAAGTATCCAATCTCCCCAAGTCATATTATTTTCAGCTAAAAATGTTTTATCTCCAATATTAAATCTAAATAATTCACATTCTTCTAAACTGTAAATATTATAATCATCAAGAACAGAGCATCCATATAATTCATACCACAACTCATCCCATTTAGATAAGCATTCACTTTTGATTTCGGAAGGTATAATAATAATACATTTATCATACGTTTGGTATGGTAAAGAAGCCCATTCTAATACTGGAGGTTCCACATGGGTTCCAAATATAAATGTAGGAGTTTCACCATCATAATCTCCTTGCCAATGAGAAGAATCCCTAAACACTCCCACATTTAATACTAAAATGCTTGATGGTATGTATACTTTTTTTAATTTATAGCATTCCGAAAAAGCATATTCCCCTAATTCTTTAATTTTTGTTCCTAAATTAACATATTCTAAATCGGGGCTTTTATAAAAAGCATATTCACCTATAGACACTACATTAGAGCACCTAAAAATAGTTCCTATATCACAGTAAGCAAAAGCATAATTACCTATAGTCAATTCTCCAATATTAGAAAAGTCTAGATATATTTTACTGTTATAAAAAGCATAATCTTGAATATCTATTAAATTACTAGAAATAATATTAATATCTCCTCCTAAATAATTTAAGCTTTTGTTAAATTCATAAAAAGCATATCTACCAATACTTTTTAAATAATTAAAATACATGCCATGAGTATTAGAAGCTTCTTTAAAAGCCCCCTCTCCAATATGAATAAGATTATATCCACCTGTTAAAATACCTTGTAAAGATACCCCATAAAAAGCCTCATTACCAATATATTCTATATTAGAAGTGTAAGAAGATGTGGAATATTTTTGAGTTATTGTTAAAGTTTTACATCCTTTAAATGCTCTATCTCCTATAACTTCTAAATGTTCTGGAAAATTAATAATAGTTAAATTAGTACATCCATAAAAAGCTTCTTCACTGATAACTCTTACAGCACTTTCTAAAATTACTTCAGTAATATCTAAATTATTTTTATATTCTCCAGCTTCTATGATTTCCTTTGTAATAGTTACTTTCATAATATATTATATTAAGATAATATAGGACCTCCACTAAAACCAGAGCCTATTTCAGACGCATATAACATTCTATAACATGAAGAATTTGTATCGTTAGTAGGATTAAATCCAAATACTATGTTTTTAGGACAATATCCTTGAGGGCCTGCATATAAGAATGTTCCTCTAGTAGTTGCTCCATGATAATCTGTTTTAAGGTTAATAGCATCTGAATAATCGGCACCATAGAATTGCCTTCTAACACATTTTAAATTATCACTCATACTAGGAGTAATAGACATCGTAGTATTAAGAACAAGATTGCCCTAATACATCGAAGTTCCTCCATAATATATATTATATACATCTACTTTTTCTTCTCTCACAGACCCTTCATTTTCAACTAGCCAATGAATTCTTGTAATATCTTCTTTATCTCCACTTTCAGTAGTTCCTTTAAACACAGTTGCTCTTAATTTAATTGTCGATCCTGGAGCTAGTAATAAAAATTTACTTCTTCTACTTCTACATATTATATAATTACTATCCCATTGAAAAGAATTATATAGTAAACCACTCTCTGAATTATTTGTATTCCCTGCTTCAGGTATATTAGAACATACTAATACAAAAAATCTTCTAGATTCTTCACCTCCTAAATTCATTAAATTTCCTAAATAGGCTCCTCCATGTTCATATGTAATAGTAATATGTGTTCCATTTTGTAGCCATTTAGCATTATCTGGTTCAAATTGAGGAAGTATTATACATGGATTAAGTGTTTCTGTGTCCCCTCCTTCTCTTATATTAAAAGGTATTTTAATATTAAAACCATTTTTTGGATCTAAAACTTCATAATGCTTATAAACATCTAAAGTATAAAAAGGCTCACATAAGCAAGAAAAATTACCCAAACCATTTAAAAAATCTAAATGTATTTTAGGTATAAATGCTCCAGACAGTTCTAAATCAGAATTTACTTCTTTAAACATGGAGTTATCTTTTGAAGTATCTGGAGTAAAATCACTATAATGTAATCCATTATGTCCTTGTTGTGAAAATAAAAATTTATCATAATAAACGGCACCATTATCTCCTCCAAAAGTAACAAAACCATCAGGATCGAATTTGGTGTTATCAGCTGTAAATTCAATAAGTCCGTTAGTTATATCAATACCAGTATTCTATAATTTAAGAGTTATATTTTCTTCTGTCATTTGCAATAACGATCCTGTAATAATATCATACTCTGTTTTTAATGGGTATGATATTGTAACTTGAGTGTACCACTAAGATACTAATGATGTAGATATTTTTAATTTTAAAGTACTTCCTTCTATCACATTTTGCTAACATGTTAATGTTAATTCCGTCTATCCAGGTTGTATACCACCACCAAATACCGTAGTATCACTTGAATCTTCGACTTGTACAACAATTGGTCTATTCTAACTATCACCATTGGTGCTAGGAAATTCGTGTAGTTGTATTTTAAGTATATCTTTGACATTAAAGTTTTTGGGAGCTTCAAAATATAAAAAGGATTTATCGTCAAATAAAAGTTTAGGATATTCTTCACCATTATACCACCTAATTTCTAATTGGTCGTTTCCTAAAGATCTAGTTTCATAGCTTTTATATTTAAACACTTCATAATCTGAAGCTTTTATAGATATGTATGTTTCAGTAGATTCCTTTATACTATCATCTAGTTTAGAGAATAAAGGCATTTCAAATAAAGTATAACAATTACCAACAGAGGCGGCTATTTTATCAGCTTTCTATTCTATAGCTGAAATAGCACCTCCTACCTTATCCTCAACTTTAGAAACTATAGAATCTTCGTCTATTTCTATACCACTGCTAGCAGTATCGCCCTAAACTTCTAAAGATATAGAATCCCCGAGCATTTTAATAGCTGCTTTAACAGCTTGATTTTTATCAAAGTATTCTTCTTTAAAAACTAATTTAGAATTTTCCTAAGTTCCCTCAAAAACTAAATAAATATACTAGTCTATAAAAGCTTTAGTTATTGTAAAATTTAAAGCATTAGTTGGTTCCGAAATATTAAGTTCAGAAACCATTAAAAATTCTTCATCATTTTTAATTGCTAAATTTGCTTTAATATTTACAGCTTCTTTAATATCTATAGTTATACTAATATTATTATTTTTGTTAGATGATATAGTATCTTTACTTTTTTGATAAATAGTAGAGTTTCCCTAAAGAATGATAAATCCCTATTCATCGGAAGATAGATTTGATAAATTCCATACAGTGTTAATGTTTTCAGTTTTTGAATTAGTTCCAACAAATAAATTCTCAGAATCTTTATAAGTAGAAAAAGCTATTTCTTTGGATTCTATTTTAGCAGCTTCCTTTGTAAATTCTACAACTGTAGACCCATTATTTAAATAAAATTCTCCTTTTAAGAATACATTATCAGCAAATAAACCATATCCATAAGGTTGTTTATTACCAAACATTGGATCTGTAATTCCGTTTAAATTACCTAATCTAACTCTTGAATTAGTGTTTACAACTACTTTATCAGGATTATAATCTGCCAACACTACAGTTTTGTCCTACTTTATATAATGGTTATTAGGAGCAAAAAATTTACCATTTTTACATTCAAATTTATCAATTCCAATAGGGGTATTAACAGATATTATACCTTCATAATCTTCAGACATTTCAAACTATTTAGTAGAAAATTGATAAAAACCTCTATCATTTGTAATAAAAGCAGGTTCCCCGTAAAGTACTGTATAATCAGGTCTATTAACTCCACTTATAGTTTGTATGTAAGGACTATTCATTTCAGAAGAAGTGATATAAACAGAATTTTGTCTGTCTCTATCATACAAATGTCCTATTCTTACTAAACCATCTTCAGGAGCGGGTCCCGCTATCAAAGAATTTTCATCAAATCCATCTTTATCTATGACGGACTCTCCATAATTATTTTTCTACTAACTAGTTTTTGAATATTGTGATTTATTTAATTCTTCTTTATATTCTTTTACAGTACCATCATCATTATACTCTATAGTAGTTTGTATATCAAAAACACTTCCTGCTGTTATTATAACATATGAGTATGTGTCTATTTTACAGGCAACAACAGCTTCGTAAAATTTAATGTTACCATCCTCAAATTTCTAACAACGTAAAATATCTCCCTCTTTAAAAGGAGGATATTCATCTTCTTTCATTTTAATAACTTTTACATTGTCCAATGTAATAATAGATTCACCGTCCCAAATATCGTCATTAGCAGTTATTCCAAAGTATTTATAAAAAGAATTTAAATATTTAATATCATTAGGTGTTACATACTTTAATTGTTTATCAACCACTATTATTTTAGGAGTAAGAATGGGATCTAATACTTTGTTTACTGATATTTGTGGATTTTTTACGTTGATTTCTTCCTGAGTTATAAATTCAATATTTCCGCTATTTTCATATTTTTTATGCGTAGGTACATATACATTAGAAGCTTCAGCAAAATATGGTTCTGGTACAAACACGTGAGTAGCTTCAGATAAACCCTCTGTTAATTGGTAATTACTTAAAACATAAGTAGGATCTTTAACCTAAACATATTCATCTGTAGCATCGTTATAAACATGCGAAGCTCCTTTTTCCCAATTACCAGTTTCTTCATTAAAAAAATATTCAGGCCTTGTACCAGAATATATATAAGTTTCAGAATTTTCGTCGTAATAGGTTGATTCTTTATATTCTTTAGTATTACTATCATAATAATGTGTCGGAGGTGATGTTTTTATATATTCTTTAAACTCTGTATACTCAGTACCATTAAAATAAAATTCTCCAAGCGTGTATTCAACATAATTCTACTTATCAGAATTCCATGTGTATCTTTGCTTTGTATTTTGTATATGCGTTGGTTTAGCTTCTAAAAAATATTCTTTACCATCACTTGTGATGTGTTTAAAATGTGTTGCAGTTTCAAAATAACTCTATTTAGAATAAAGTACTTTAACATAACAAGTTTTTTTTATGTATTTATATTTGTTACGTTCATACTCTGGAATATCAGAAGTGTATTTAATATATTTTTTAGTTATACTATTGTATTTGTATAAATCATTACCAGAAGATAACTCCTATTCAGTAGCTTTTACATACATCATTAACTTAATATATGCATATTCTTCGTTGTAATCGGATGTTAAAGACTGTCCATTAGCATCACAATAATCATATTTTATAGGTTCTCTAAAACTCTACTTATTGTTATAAATATATATAGGAACTTCTCCATCTAAAGGAAATCCAAATCCCTACTATCTTGCAAAGTGTGTTAATCCATCTAAATTTATATCAGATTCTGCAAATAGAACTGCTATTTTATCAATATTGTCTATATTTATAGGATTTTTATCCATACCATTTTCAAATGGTTTGTATTTACAAATGTATTTAAATATATCATAATAATTATTATTAAATTCTATAGCATTATCAACAACTGTATACTATTCAGGTCTTTTTATATTAACATCATTAATAGTTATTTTCTATCTATTATAGTCAGGTTCATAAGGTATATACCAAACATCCTATTCAATAAAATCAAAACGTTCAGATGAAATTGGTAAAGTTTTAACATCATAAACTTTGTCTACTTTAGCAGAATCCGTTACCCACAAAGATCCATTAGTAGCTGATATTTTATTAACTACTAATTCAAACACATGCATAGCTTTTCTAACTACTAAATAATCTACAGTTAACATATTAGTATTTGCATCAAATCTCCAACCATAACCCTAATAACCAGACATAAACATAGGACTTCCTATACTACCATCTAATATAATATCACCGTCAATTGTTACATTGTCTCTAAACTATGCTATACCCTATACTTCAGATCCTCCGTTGACTAATAAATTCTACTAAACTGTTGAGTTACCTCCAACTATAGAGTTTTTTCCTACATTAATATTATTTTTTATTATAGCATTGTCTTGAACTGTAATATTTTTTTCAAAACTAGTGTCACTCTAAAAAGACCAAGATCCTTCAATAAGCTCATTAAGCGACTTAGCAGCGAAATAATTAGAATCATGCCCCTATAAGTAATTAGCATTAAAACGTTTAACAAGTTCGTTAGAAGCAACTATTAAAGGAGCACCATGATGGTTTATCTACAACGGCCCATACATAGTATCTCCCTACTTTTTAACGAATCCTAAATCTTGAACTTTTTTGTCTATGCCGTCTATAATTAATAAATATCTTTTATCATAAGATATGTATAAAGCATTTTCTTTAGAATCAAATACAAGGTACCCATCTCCTGGGTATTTTAACGATGTTAAATTTTTAGTAATTACGGTTTTACTTCCAGCATTACTACTATTAATTCCATCTAATAATTTAAACACATCATTTAAAACTCTAGTTTGTTTACCTGTTTTTATATAAACTTTACCTAGAGTTTCTAATATAATATCTGCGTTTACATTACCTATTACGTTTTTTCTACTTCCTAATAAGTCTTCAGTTCTAACTAAATTGTTTTCCATATTGTGTTAATATTTCATCTTTATACCAAACTAACTCATTAAATCCTAATCTCTTTCTACCCTGAGGTAATTTACCATCTTTAACTAAAGAATCAAATTTACTTCTAGAAATACCTAATTCTTGATAAGCCTCTGCTTTACTCAAAGGTTCGTGAGCAATCACAGACATAATCTACATTGCCGTATTAACATCTACCTCACAAGAATCAGAATCAATTCTTGCCATTACCTAATTTAATTGTTCTTTGATTAATTTCTTCCAATTCATAAGTTTAAAATAAAAAAGGCTGCCAGAATCTGACAGCCT
>JAEIGA010016533.1_pt1 | contig 11222 bp, 9 predicted proteins | sample 9270691 | NCBI WGS metagenome assembly JAEIGA01 (sample SAMN17057246, study PRJNA624740) | gut metagenome | biome: biome; isolation source: fecal sample | host: Bos grunniens | place: China: Xizang | collected 2019
ATGCGAGGAAAAAATGGAAATGAGCGTGATGCACCTCGAAGATACACTCAGCCACATCCGCGCAGGAAAGGCTAACGTGCACATCCTCGACGAAATCAGAGTAAACTCTTACGGTTCAATGGTGCCTATCAACAATGTGGCAGCCATCACAACCCCCGACGCTCGCACCATCGCCATCAAACCTTGGGACAAATCAATGTTCCACCACATTGAAAAAGCCATCATCGACTCAAGCGTAGGCATCATGCCCGAAAACAACGGCGAAGTGATTCGCTTGGGCATACCTCCCTTGACGGAAGAACGTCGTCGCGACCTCACAAAGCAATGTAACGGCCATGGCGAAGACGCTAAGATTGCTGTGCGCAACGCTCGTCGCGATGGCATCGAACGCCTCAAAAAAGCTGTGAAGGACGGACTCTCTGAAGACCTCCAGAAAGATGCTGAAGCCGATCTTCAGAAAATTCACGACAAGATGATTAAGAAAATTGACGAACAGCTTGCCATCAAGAGCAAGGAAATCATGACTGTCTAAGCCCTCCATAAGTTTGAGGTTTTGAGTATGTAAGGAGTTCGCACATCGAGAAGCACACGAAACAACATTTGTCCGCACAGACATCCAAACGTTTCGCCCCTATCTCGAAAATATGCGAAAACAACTCCCACCCTCAAAACCTCAAACTATTTTTAAGAACAAATAAATACCACAAGAATTTTGCACGGCATAGTCATAAGAAACACAGGCTCGTGGTACGAAGTACGCACGGATGATGGGCGCGTCGTAGAATGCAAGGTGAAAGGCAACTTTCGCCTGCGTGGCATTCGCTCTACCAACCCCGTTGCCGTAGGCGACAGAGTAACGATTCGAGAAAGCGAAGAAGGCGAAGTCTCCTTCATTACCGAAATTGAAGAACGCCGCAACTACATCATCCGCAAAGCATCCAACCTGTCGAAACAGAGCCACATCCTTGCAGCAAACATCGACTTGGCTTTCCTTGTAGTCACCATAAAGCGCCCCGAAACAACGACCACATTCATCGACCGCTTCCTCGCTTCGGCCGAAGCCTATCGTGTGCCAGTCGTATTGCTCTTCAACAAAATGGACGACTACAACGACGAAGAACGCCTACAAGCCGAATACCTCATGTCGGTTTACAACAACGTAGGCTACGCTTGCTATGCTATTTCTGCGCTCCGCGAAGAAGGGCTTGAGGAAATTCGCACTTTGATGAAAGACAAAACCTCGCTCCTCGCAGGCCATTCGGGCGTAGGAAAGAGCACACTGATGAATGCCCTCATTCCTGGAGCAAATGTCAAAACGGCAGCTATTTCTTCATCGCACGGTTCAGGCATGCACACAACGACCTTCAGCGAACTACGCGACCTACCACAAGGAGGAGCCATCATCGACATCCCTGGAATCAAAGGTTTTGGCACATTCAACATGGAACCCGAAGAAGTGGCACACTATTTCCGTGATATCTTCGCCATCTCCAAAGACTGCCGCTTTAACAACTGCACGCACACCCACGAACCAGGCTGCGCCGTGCGCGATGCTTTGGAAAACTATCAGCTTGCACCCACCCGATACGCTTCTTACCTATCAATGCTCGAAGATAAGGAAGAAAGCAAATACCGCGACTGAAACCATACCAAAATTTGGAACCCCCTACGACTCAGTTCGAACCTAACACTTTGTTCTTAATAAAGAAACGAATTGCTCATCGACGCTAAACGCGCAAAATTGTAGATTATTCTTAAAAAAACATTTGGATTTGGCTTCAAAATGTTTTAGCCAAGTAAAACGTAAAGGGGAAGACCACATGGTTTTTCCCTTTATTGTGAAGCATATAAATAAACAAAAAGCGAACCAAACGCCACCGCGCAAGTTCACTTTTAAGCATAAAAAAACCCACCGTATGTCGGCGGGGTGTAATGCGTGTTTAATGCTCGCGCATGGCTGCAACTTAACACGTTTTTCGCTTACTGATTAAGCAACTACAGAGTCAGCGCAAACTGAATCAGCGCAAACTGAGTCGCCGCAGCAAGAATCCTGGCAGCAAGAATCGTTAGCGATTGTGTCTACTGTTTCTGCTTCAACAGCAGGAGTAGTGTTACCACCGCAAGATGCGAAAGATACTGCAGCGAAAGCAGCGAACATGAAAACCAACTTCTTCATTTTCTTTGTTAAATTTTAAAGTAATACAATTAATTGTCCTATTAAAACGGTGCAAAATTACAGACTTTTCTGATTCTGATAAAAATCAATTGTTACTTTTTTTTCATAATCACAATATTTTTAACATTTGCTAAGAAAACATTCAACGGTTTGCGAATTAAACCTTTCAAACTGTGCAGATTAGAACCACAAAATTACCTTTACAAAGAAATATAGCGCCGACCTTTCTTAAAGAAATAATCTGCGCTGCATCATTGAAAACCCGTCTTTTATCGTAAATTTGCATTATTATCGCAAAATTTGAGTCTAAAACCATAATATGAAAGTTTGAAGCACAGACCAAGAACACATCTCTCGGCTTACACGCAACAAACTATAATCTAAACACACAACTCAAAAGAAATTGCAATTTACTCAATATTAATATATATATAGAATATCACAGTGAGTTCAATCCTACAAAATAAGACTGCCGCATTCCACACATTAGGGTGCAAACTTAATTTTGCTGAAACTTCATCGCTCCAAGATGCTTTGTTGCAACACGGAATGCGAACAGCCCCAAAAGGCGAAGCTGCAGACCTCTGCATCATCAACACCTGTAGCGTAACCGACGTTGCGGACGCCAAGTGTCGCCAAACCATCCACCGATTTACAAGACATCATCCCGGCGCATTCGTCGTAGTCATGGGATGCTATGCCCAACTGCAACCCGAAACCATCGCAAAGTTCGAAGGTGTGGACCTTGTTGTGGGCATGGAACACAAGGGGCAAATCATTCAGCTCATTGAAGAACATTGGGAAAAGAAAACCCAACTACCTCATGGCGAAGCATGTCATGAAGCCATCGCCGTGCCTACGCGCGAAATCGCGACCTTTGTACCCTCATGCTCACGCGGCAACCGCACACGCTACTTCCTTAAAGTACAAGACGGTTGCAATTACTACTGCACCTACTGTACCATTCCAATGGCACGCGGAAAAAGCCGCAATACGACGATTGCAAACTTAGTGGAACAAGCAAAGGAAGTAGCAGCTGCTGGCGGACGCGAAATAGTGATTACGGGCGTAAACATTGGCGACTTCGGACGCTCAACGGGCGAAACGTTCATCGACCTGATCCGCGCACTCGACGAAGTTGAAAACATCGAGCGCTACCGCATATCCTCTATTGAGCCCAATTTGCTGACTGACGAAATCATTGCATTCTGCGCTACTTCAAAAAAGTTTATGCCTCATTTTCATATACCTCTTCAAAGTGGTTCTGACACGGTCCTTAAACTCATGCACCGCCGCTACGACACTACGCTATTTGCACAAAAAATCGCACGCATCAAGACAATGATGCCAGATGCCTTTATCGGAGTAGATGTCATCGTAGGGATGCGTGGCGAAACGGAAGAATGTTTTGAAGAAGCTTATCGTTTCATCGAGGGACTCAACGTTTCTCAACTACATGTGTTCAGCTATTCCGAACGACCTGGTACAAAGGCATTAGAAATACCGCACATCGTAAGTCCTCAGGAAAAGCATGAACGCAGCCAGCGCCTCATTGAACTTTCAGAACTCAAGCGTAAAGCCCACTACGCTGCACACAGCAACACGGAACGCCCCGTTCTGTGGGAACACTCCAAAGAGGGTTGCCCCTTAAGCGGATTTACCGACAACTATATCCGAGTTATTGCCACCAAAGAAATTGAGGCTGCAGACAACAGCATTACAACCGTAAGACTCGGTGCATTCAGCGAAGATTCCGAAGCACTAATGGCACAGCCCCTTGCATGATATGACGACCCGAATTGCGTATGAAAATTGAAAAAAAAATTGCAGTAGTCATTCTTAATTGGAATGGCAAACAGATGATGCGAGAATTTCTCCCCTCTGTAATCAAACACTCTTCAGAATGGGCAGAAGTCATCGTTGCTGACAATGCTTCGACCGATGGGTCTATGGAGATGCTCAGCAAAGAATTTCCTACAGTCGGACAAATTCAGTTAGACAAAAACTACGGCTTTGCCGAAGGCTATAACCGCGCACTTGCGCAAATCGAAGCTGAATATTTCGTATTGCTCAACAGCGATGTTGAAGTTGACAGCAATTGGCTACAACCTCAACTTGAATATATGGAAACCCACCCCGATGTTGCAGCCTGCCAACCCAAAATTTTAGCGCAACGCAATAAAGACGACTTTGAATACGCAGGAGCCGCAGGAGGCTTTCTCGACAAATACGGCTACCCCTTCTGTCGTGGTAGAATATTCCATGTCGTAGAGCCTGACAATCATCAGTATGACATCCCATGCGACGTACTTTGGGCAACTGGAGCCGCATTATTCGTACGCAGCAAAGACTGGACTGAAAACGGAGGACTCGATGGTCGCTTCTTTGCTCACATGGAAGAAATAGACCTTTGCTGGAGATTGCGCAATCGCGGACGTCGCATCGTATGTATTCCCCAAAGCCATGTATATCACGTTGGTGGCGCTACACTCGACCAAGGCAATCCACGCAAAACTTACTTAAACTTTCGCAACAACCTGTTGATGCTCTACAAAAATCTCAGTGCATCAGAACTTCAGCCCATCATGCGAGGCAGGACATGTTTGGACTACATCGCTGCATTTAAATTCTTAGCATCGCTCGACGTTAAAAACTTTAAAGCCGTGCTTAAAGCCCGTAAGGATTACCACACCATGCGCCCCGAGTTCGAACCACAGCGGTTAGAAAACCTCCGCCTTACGACTACAACTCCCAAAGAACGTACCAACTTCAGCATACTGTGGAAATTCTACGCTTGTGGGAAAAAGACCTTTGACAAACTCGCTCATTTAATTTAAGAAAATTCCATGCCCGCTCTCTATCTCATACCCACCACTCTTGGAGACACCCCTACCGACAAGGTCCTTCCGGCCTACAACAAGGAAATAATCCTTAACATCAAACACTTCATCGTTGAAGAAGTGCGCACTGCCCGCAGATTCCTTAAAGCCGTAGATCGCTCCATCAACATCGACGAACTTCAGTTCTATCCAATGGGCAAGCACGCTGATGTCGCACTGTTTTCCTCTTACTTAGCTCCTCTACGCGCCGGTGAATCTGTTGGCGTCATTTCCGAAGCGGGTTGCCCGGCTGTAGCCGACCCCGGAGCAGACATCGTTGCCATTGCACAGCGCGAAGGCATGAAGGTCGTTCCACTCGTAGGTCCGTCCTCAATTCTATTAGCTGTTATGGGAAGCGGATTCAATGGACAAAGTTTTGCTTTCCACGGCTATCTACCTATTGACAACAGCGAACGCGTAAAGCGACTCAAACAACTCGAACTTCGATCTGCACAAGAAGGACAGACCCAACTATTCATTGAGACTCCCTACCGAAATGCAAAACTCTTTGCAGACATCATGAATGCTTGCGCTCCCCAAACCCGACTTTGCGTTGCTGCCGGTATCACCACCGAGCAAGAGTTCATACGCTCCATGTCCTTGAAAGAATGGAAGCAAGCCAGACTTCCCGATTTAGGAAAAATCCCTGCCATATTTGCCATTTACGCACAACCCCACCGCGCAGCTCGCCACTAACTATTATTTCCAGACAAACTTGACATACCCTACACGCATGAAAACACGATTCATATTTCTAATATTATGCGCCTTGTGTTCCGTCATAGCTTTTGCACAATCCGAAAAATTTACAGAGCACGACGTAGCCATCCCCCTCTACGAAGACTCACTTCGAGGCAAACTCCTTGTACCAACAACAACCTCCAAGCCTACGTCCGTTGTGTTGATTATTGCAGGTTCTGGTCCGACAAATATGGATGGCAACACAATTGTTGCAGGAGGAATGAGCAATAACTCACTCAAAATGCTTGCCGAAGCACTTGCGCAGAACGGCATTGCATCACTCCGATATGACAAACGTGGCATCGGAACAAGTGCTGACATCAACATCAATGAATCGGAACTCCGATTTGAGCATTACGTCACCGATGCTATGGCATGGATAGATTTTTTGCAACATTACAAAGACTGGAGTTCGACCACTATCATCGGACATAGCGAAGGGGCGCTCATTGGCATGATTGCAGCAAACAGACATCAAGCTGTAACAAGCTATGTGTCCTTAGCCGGAACAGGACGCCCAGCTTATAAAGTAATTGAAGAACAATTAGCGCAACAGCCACAAGAGGTTCGCCAACAAGTTGCAATGTTCAACAATACACTGCGTTTGGGTATCACTATCAGCGAAGTGCCCGCATACCTCGCAAATCTCTACCGTAAATCAGTTCAACCTTATCTGATTTCATGGTTTAAATACGACCCGCAAAACGAAATCAGCAAACTTCAAATACCAACACTCATTATTCAAGGCGAAACAGACATTCAGGTAAAATCACTCGACGCAGAACTGCTGACCAAAGCCGCACAGCAACCTCAACAAGTGCTCATCCCTGAGATGAACCACGTCTTAAAACATTGTGCATCGCTCAATCAGCAAGAGCAATTACTCACATATTCCAACCCCACACAACCACTCCACCCTACTCTCATCCCGACTATCACAAACTTCATCAAAATTCATTGCAAATAATTTTTTAGAAAAAGAGGACAAATACTGTTATCGTTTACACATAATTATTAAATTTGCAATAACTTACTTTTACCACTCAATTCACATAAAACTATGAACGACTTATTATTACTTTATCAAGACTTGCCCCTTATCATGCAAATCTTTTGGGGATGTGCCCTTGTGTCGTCAGTTTTCATGCTCATACAACTGGTACTCTCCGTAATCGGAATGGGCGACTTTGAGTTTGATGCCGATGCCGCAAGCACTGACGGACTTGATGTCAGCGGTGGAATGGACCTCTTCACAATTAAAAACTTCACAAATTTCTTTGTTGGTTTCGGATGGGCAGGTGTAAGTTTGCGCAATGTCATTGTTTCAGACGCAGTACTCATTTTAGTCGCAACTATCATTGGCTTACTCTTCGTAGGAATTTTCATGCTTATCTTCAAGCAATTCATGAAAATCGAAGGTAGCTCAGCTGTAGGTGTTGAAGCCACACTCGGACGCAATGCAGACGTATATCTTCGCATTCCTGCCAACCGCTCAGGCAAAGGCAAAATACAACTCAGCATCAACGGAGCTGTTAAGGAATACAATGCCGTTACCGACAATGCAGAAGCTATCCCATCCGGCACAATTGTCACAATCACCGAGATAATTGACAAAGACTGCGTACTCGTCAAAGTTATCTAACCCTGCATGCTCCACACGTATATTAATTAACTCTTAAACCTTTATACATTATGCAACTTATTATTGCGCTTTCCGTATTTATTGTGTTTACAATCATTGCGATTGTCAACCGTTATCGCCGTTGTCCTTCCGACAAAATCCTCGTTATTTATGGCCGCAAGGGTAAAAGTTCAGCTCGCTGCATACATGGTGGTGGTGCTTTCGTTTTTCCAGTAATCGAAGACTACGCTTACCTCAGCCTCATCCCCATTTCCATTGATGCAAACCTCACTAATGCGTTGAGCCGTCAGAATATTCGCGTGGACGTGCCAAGCCGTTTTACTGTCGGAATCTCTACCGACCCCGATTATATGACAGCTGCTGCAGAACGCCTACTCGGACTCACACCAGCTCAAATTCAAGAACTCGCCCGTGATATCCTCTTCGGACAGCTCCGTCTTGTCATTGCAACAATGAGCATCGAAGAACTCAACAACGACCGTGATAAATTCCTCGAACAAATTTCAGCAAACGTAGAAGTAGAACTTAAGAAAATCGGACTTCGATTAATCAACGTAAACGTAACAGACATCAAAGACGAGTCGGGCTACATTGAAGCACTCGGTCGCGAAGCTGCTGCGCGCGCCATCAACGAAGCCAAAGTACGCGTTGCAGAACAAGAAAAAGTCGGTGAAATTGGTAAAGCTGAAGCCGTTCGCGAAACGCGTATCCGTACAGCAGACGCCAATGCACAAGCTGTAAAGGGTGAGAACGAAGCAAAGGTTGAAATCGCAAACTCCGAAGCTTATCGCCGCGAAAAAGAAGCCGAAGCACAGCGCAAAGCCAGCGCAGCTGAAAAAGTGCAACAAGCACGCGCCCTCGAAGAAGCCTACGCTGCTGAACGAGATGCCGAACTCGCACGTGCAGAGCGCGAACGAAGCACAGAAACAGCAAACATCATCGTTCCACAAGAAATCGAAAAACAACGACTCATCATTGCTGCCGAAGCTGAAGCCGAACAAAAGCGTGTTAATGCCAAAGGTGAAGCCGACGCAATCTTTGCTAAAATGGAAGCTGAAGCAAAGGGTCTTTACGAAATCCTTACAAAGCAGGCTGCCGGCTACGACAAGATGGTGCAAGCTGCTGGTGGAGATGCCAACAAAGCATATATGCTCCTCTTGCTTGAAAAACTTCCCGAACTTGTTAAAACACAAGTTGAAGCCGTTAAGGGTATCAACATTGACCACGTTACCGTTTGGGACAGCGGACAGGGAGCAAACAATGGTGGAAAAACATCTACTGCAAGTTTCGTTTCTGGCTTGATGCAAAGTGTACCTCCTCTCAACGAACTCTTCGATATGGCAGGCCTAAACCTTCCTGAATACTTAGCAAAAAAACAAACCACCACAACCGAAGAAGTCGAAGTTGAAGAAGTGAAATAATCAAACGACAACTCTAAATTTTGAATTTTCCGATAAACGTCAAGGGCGAACCATTTTCATTTGGTTCGCCCTTTATAATTTGTTTGATAGCAAACATCGGACGGCTACGACAATTACAAAAACATTTTTTATGACCGTCGGACAGCTACGACAATTACAAAAACATTTTTTATGACTGTCGGACGGCTACGACAATTACAAAAACATTTTTTGTGACCGTCGGACGGCTACGACAATTACAAAAATATTTTTTGTGACCGTCGGACGGCTACGACAATTACAAAAACACTTTTTGTGACCGTCGGACAGCTACGACAATTACAAAAACATTTTTTATGACCGTCGGACGGCTACGACAATTACAAAAACATTTTTTATGACCGTCGGACGACTACGACAATTACAAAAGCATTTTTTGTGACCGTCGGACGACTACGACAATTACAAAAACATTTTTTGTGACCGTCGGACGGCTACGACAATTACAAAAGCATTTTTTGTTACCGTCGGACGGCTAACGATTATTGGATTAGTTTTGATTGCCTCGATAAAAAAATATTGCTTCGATACAACCAAATAAATCATCTGTTGTATCGAAGCAATAATGAAAGTTCTTACTTTAAGCGCAGTATTGTTTTTTAAGCATAATAAGCATGCTTACCTGCGGCAAGCGTATTGAGCATGAGCATACAAATTGTCATCGGCCCAACGCCACCAGGCACAGGCGTTATAGCCGAACAAAGGGGCGCTACATTTTCGAAATCCACGTCACCCGAAAGTCGGAAACCGCTTGGGCGCGAAGCATCGGGAACTCGCGTCGTTCCAACGTCTATCACGACTGCACCGGGTTTCACCATATCGGCAGTAATGAATCCTGGTTTTCCCAATGCTGCAATCAAAATATCGGCAGCCTTGCATTCTTCCTTTATATTATGCGTATGAGAGTGAACAACGGTGACGGTAGCATCGCCCATCTCCTTTTGCAACATAAGTTGTGCCATAGGTTTACCGACAATATTGCTACGTCCTACTACAACGCACTTCTTTCCAGAAGTTTCAATATTGTAACGACGGAGGAGTTCGAGAATCCCCTTGGGCGTTGCCGAAATATAGCAAGGCAAACCTATCGAAAGTCGGCCTACGTTAATCGGGTGGAAACCATCAACATCCTTGCGATAGTCGATGGCTTCGATAATGCGCTGCTCAGAGATATGTTTGGGCAAAGGAAGTTGCACGATAAATCCGTCAATATCCGCATCAGCATTCAGGCGATACACTTCCGCAAGGAGTTGCTCCTCCGTAATATCGTCCTCAAAACGAATCAGGGTGGACTTAAAACCGCAGGCTTCACAAGCCAGCACTTTGTTTTTCACATATGTTTCGCTTCCACCATCGTGGCCTACAAGGATTGCTGCCAAGTGAGGGCGCTTTTTTCCTGCTGCAACCATAGCCTGAACTTCAGTTGCTATTTCTTGTTTGATTTGAGAGGCAGTAGCCTTTCCGTCAATAATTGTTGGCATGTTAGTTTGAGATTATGAGGTTATAGAAACTCTGAATATTCTATAATTTCTCGGAATTGCTAAAACATATAGGATTTCTATCCAATAATAAAACAATAGGAATTAGTTATTGCGAACCAACAACTAATTCCTATTTACACTCATATTATATATATATGTATTATCGCTTACCTAATTGTTGTTGCATCTGCTGCATCTGTTGCATTTGTTGCATCATGCTCTTCATGTTTGTGCCGGTCATCATCTTCATCACCTTGCGCATTTGGTCAAACTGCTTAATCAGGCGATTTACTTCCTGAATAGAAGTACCCGACCCCTTTGCAATACGATTTTTGCGTGTGGGCTGACGCATAAGCAACTCGGGATTGTGGCGTTCCTTCGGCGTCATAGATTGAATTATCGCCTCGATAGGTTTGAAGGAGTCGTTGCTGAGTTCTACATCCTTAATCGCCTTTCCTACACCAGGGATCATCGAAGCGAGGTCCTTGAGGTTACCCATCTTCTTGATTTGCTGAATCTGATTGTAGAAGTCCTCGAAGTCAAACTTATTCTTCTGAATCTTCTCCTGGAGCTTGCGGGCTTCCTTTTCGTCAAACTGTTGCTGCGCACGCTCAACGAGTGAGATGATGTCGCCCATGCCGAGAATGCGGTCTGCCATACGACTGGGGTGGAACTGGTCGAGTGCTTCCATCTTTTCGCCCGTACCAACAAACTTGATGGGTTTGTTAACGACAGTGCGGATAGAAATTGCAGCACCACCACGTGTGTCACCGTCCAACTTTGTAAGTACCACACCATCGTAGTCCAAACGTTCGTTGAATTCCTTTGCCGTGTTTACAGCAT
>JAEIGA010016534.1_pt1 | contig 11221 bp, 11 predicted proteins | sample 9270691 | NCBI WGS metagenome assembly JAEIGA01 (sample SAMN17057246, study PRJNA624740) | gut metagenome | biome: biome; isolation source: fecal sample | host: Bos grunniens | place: China: Xizang | collected 2019
GTCCTCGGCTGTCAGACCCTTACGCAGAATGTACAGGCCAATGGCGCGATACATAGCGCCGGTATCTACATAGATAAAGCCCAGATCGGCAGCCAGCAGCTTGGCAATGGTACTCTTGCCGGCACCCGAAGGACCGTCGATGGCGATATTGATTTTCTTTGTCTTATTCATACATGTACATCCTCTCTGCGGCCGACTGTCCGGCACACATGCCTGTCGACCAGGCGATCTGCAGATTAAATCCGCCGGTGTAGGCATCGACATCGATGACCTCTCCGGCAAAAAACAGGCCATCGACCAGCTTGGACGCCATGGTCTTAGGATCGATTTCCTTGGTGGAGATGCCGCCTGCTGTAATAATAGCTTCGTCAATGGGTGCGGTACCGATGATCTCCAGCTCAAAATGCTTGATCAGATGGATCAGTGCAGCACGTTCCTGCTTGGTAATTGCATTGACCTTCTTATTGGCCGGAATGCTGGAAAGCCGTACCATAACAGGGATCATCTTGGCAGGAAGCAGCTTACCCAGTGCATTGGAAAAATCACGGTTGAGATTCTCTTCAAAATCACGCAGAACACGCTTGTCCAGCGTCACCTCATCCAATGCCGGTTTGAGGTCGATGGTCAGCTTGCAGGGGAAAAGTTCATCTCGGGCAACATGGGCAGAAGAACTCAGAATGACAGGGCCCGATACACCCTTGCGTGTAAAGATCATTTCACCGAAATCGTTATAGATCTGCTTGCCGTCCTTGGACAGTGTAACCGCAATATTGCGCAGCGAAAGGCCCTCCAGCTGTGCCGGAATATTGCCCTTGGCTTCCAGGGGCACAAGGGATGCACGCAGCTTGGTGACCGTATGGCCTATTTCTCGGGCCAGCTTGTAGCCGCTGCCATCCGAACCTGTACGAGGATAGGACTTGCCGCCGGTCGCCAGAATGGCTGCCTTGCAGGCGTAACGACCGTTTTCGCCGCGGACAGCACATACTGCGCCATCCTCCACCTCAATGGCTGTGACACGATCGGTAATGATGCGAATGCCGCGGCGCTTGATGGCAGTAATCAGCGCTCCGCTGATATCCTTGGCATTATCCGAGACCGGAAATACGCGATTGCCGCGCTCGGTTTTGAGCGGAACACTCAGTCCCTCAAAGAAGGCCATGGTATCCTCGGCATTAAAATTATTAAAAGCCGAATAAAGAAAACGTCCGTTGCCGGGGATGTTCTTGATCAGAGTAGCAACATCACAGTTGTTGGTGACATTGCAGCGTCCTTTGCCGGTAATGTTGATCTTCCAACCAGGACGATTACCACGCTCCAGAATGAAGACCTCTCCAGCCCCGGCATCCTTGGCTGCAATGGCCGCCATCATGCCGGCTGCACCGGCACCAATAATGGCGATGCTCATGACAGGTCACCCATACGGAAGGCTGTAGCTTCCTCTGCCAGACGAAGCTTTTTCTGTGCCTTCTCATCCTCACGCACCAGCATGCTGACGATGCTTCCGCAGAGGGAAATGAGCGGTGCCATGGTTCCGTTGAGGCCATAATCACCATATTCCGAAACAAGGTTAAGATCGGCATAATCGGCGATCTCCGAATGTGCACCCTCGCTGATGGTTGCAACACCTGCACCACGATGACGGGCATAAGCCGCCATGCGCTTGGTATTATCGGTATGTACAGGGAAGCTGATCAGCAGCAGCAGATCGCCAGCATCAATATCGGCAATAGCGGCCAGCGGCTCAATGGCTGTATGATTGACATCACAGACATTGCGCAGCAATACACGCAGATAGGCGCTCAGATACTGCGCCGCAATAGATGCATAACCCTGACCATAAATATAGATCTTGGAACTGAAATTGAGACGCATACAGAGATTGCGGATGGCCTCCATGTCATTCAGATCGATATTCTTCTTGATATTGACGGCATCTGCAGCAGCAATACGCTCCCAGGCATCACGGTCGGCAGACTTTTCTTCCTGCTTTTCAAACCCCGACAGCGTTGTCAGACGGCCCTGCACTTCATTCTGCATAGCCTGCTGAAAATCGCCATAGCCGCCATAGCCCAGAGCTACAGCAAAACGCATGACGGTCGACTGGCTGACACCCGATGCATCGGCCAGTTCAAAAGAACTCATAAAGGCCGCACGATCACAATGCTCGGTTACATAAGCCGCCAGAATACGCTGACCTTTGGTAAAGCCCTGATATTTTTCCGAAATAGCTTCGTTGATGCGCTTCATCTCTTAATCACCTTTGTTTCTATTTCTGTTCCGTGCAGCAGCACGGAAGGATCTTCTATATTTTGCCCAATTACAACGACTTGAGATACTCGACTTCCTCTTTTGTCAGATGTCGATATTCACCGGTGGGCAGATCGGACAGCATCAGCTTGCCGATGGAAACACGCTTGAGGGAACGAACTGTAAAACCGCAGCTGGTACACATACGGCGGATCTGACGATTTTTTCCTTCGCGAATGCTGATCGTCAGAATACAGCCATCATCAAGATCTGTGATCTTGCGGCACTTAGCGGGCGCCAGGCGAATGCCATCAATGGTCATGGTCATGCTGAGCATCTGCTCGGCAGGTACCTCCGGCCGACCATTATCATAAATGATATTCAGCAGATAGGTCTTATAAACCTTATGCTTGGGATGGGTCAGCTTGTTGGTCAGCTCTCCATCGTTGGTCATCAGCAGCAGACCTTCGGAATGCATATCCAATCGACCAACAGGATAGATGCGCGTCCTGATATCTTTGGTCAGATCAAGGACCGTACGACGGCCCGACTCATCGGCCAGTGTGGTGACATAGCCGCGAGGCTTATTGAGCATGATATAAACTTTTTCTTCGGTTTCGGTACCAGTCTGGTTGATCAGCACACCGTTAAGGGTGATCTCATCGACCTCCGGATCGGCGCTTTCGCCCAGAAGGGCTGTAATGCCATTAACCTTTACAGCACCTTCTTTAATATATTCTTCAGCCTTTCGACGCGAACAAATGCCCTGTGCCGAAAGGATCTTCTGCAATCTTTCTTTCACAATACACTTCCAAATCATCAAGATCTCAGCCATCGACAGATTTCTCTCCAGCGGGAGAATCTTTCTGCTGCCGGGATCTCATTTTCGTAATACAGGGGAGTTTCAAAGAGCACATGCTCCCCCAATCGTACAGATCTAAAGCCATAAAGTTCACCGGCATGCACCGGGCCATAGACCAATCGCGGACCATAGATTTTTACCGACAGTTCTTCTGCTTCACCGGGCAGCAATGCTATGGAAAAATCCTCTTCTTCATAGATGCCGCAGCGCCCGCCTCCGGCCACCGGAACCTCATGAACCCTTCCTCGCTGACAGATTTCTGCCCTTTTCAATTCTGAAAAGACACTGTCATACAAAGCAGCATGGTCATTCCAATCGTCAGGTGCCTGCAGTGTAACGGCAATCAGCATCCGTTCCTCCCGTTGTGCTGCTGTGACAAGACATCGCCCAGCCTTACGGGTATACCCGGTCTTTCCGCCAATACAGCCCTCATAGCTCTGCAGAAGTTTGTTGTGGTTTCCCATAACCCTTCCTGCCCTCTGGCACGAAACTGTTCCGGTAATCTCCCTAAAGATTTCATTTTCCATGGCTGCAGCCATTATGCGTGCGAGATCCAATGCCGTGGAATAATGCCCTTCAGCCTCCAAACCATGGGGATTGGAGAACGCTGTATCAAAAAGCCCCAGTTCCTCGGCTTTATGATTCATGAGAGCAACAAAATCTGCTCTATCACCTGTCAGGATACCGGCCAGCGCGGCTGCCGCATCATTGCCGCTCATCAGCAATAACCCGTAAAGCAGGTCGATGACCTGCACCTGCTCTCCCGGCTTCAGATACATGGAGGAACCCTCTATACCGGTCCATTCATGCTTGATCTCCACCCAGGTTTCCGGATCATAAATCTCCAGGGCTACGAGAGCTGTCATGATTTTTGTAGTACTGGCTATGGAACGGACTTCGCTGCCATTTTTATCAAAAAGTACCCTTTGTGTCCATGGATCATAGAGCACAGCTGCGGCGGCTGAAACTTCCGCTCCGCGGCTTGGCGCTATGGTGCTGAGCAATACAAGAACTATCCATACTGAAAGAACTCGTTTCAATCCGATTCACCCCCGGTAATAGCTATGCCGGGGGTGTACACATCAGAACCTTACAGCACAGGAGCCGCGGGATTCGCAGGCTCTTCCTTCTTGCCGGCCTTCAGCTTATCGATCAACGCAGGGGCCATATCAATCACCTTATCCAGCGAAGAATTGGTGGGAGGATCAATATAGATCATGCGTACATTGCCCTGAGTAACAACCATAAAGGCGATGGGTACGATGGACACACCGGCACCGCTGCCGGCTCCAAAGGAAGGCTTGTCGTTCTTTCCGACACCATCATTGCCGCCCGACGCAAAGCCAAAGCTGACCTTGGATACAGGGATCAATGTCGTACCGTCAGGTGTAGTGATAGGATTACCGATCACGGTATTGACGTCGACCAGCTCCTTCATTTTTGCCATGGTCTGATTCATTACATCATTCAAGCTGCTCATTTTTGCACCGCCTTATGTTTTTTATTTATTTTCAAAAAGTGGATCAACAAAATCAATGCATCGGTTACCAAACGGATGGGTACCGTGCGAATGGTGACCGTCAGATCAAAGACGGTCTCTCCTTCAAATGCGGGATAGAGCTGTATATCGGTCTTCCGAATGCGGCATACACGTTCCAGATGCGGCATGACCGCCCCCATAAAGCTGCAGGCACCACCGTACATGATCGCTGTATTGGCAGCATCTCCGCCGTTCAGATGGGCATAGAGATGAAAGGTAGGAATGGAAAAACCTCGCAATACCTTGACAATGGCATCTTTAGCCAGTGCCAGAAGATCACATACCTTATCAAAGGTCAGGGTCTGCACAAAAGTTTTTTTCTTTGGCAGAGGCGCTCCTTCTGCAGCCGCCTTTTGGGCTGCTGCCTGCGCCTGTGCAGCCTTCTTCTCTTTTTCAAGCGCCTTCTTTTCTGCCTTGGCTGCCTTTCGAGCCTCAGCTGCAGCCTGCTCTTCCGGCGACTTTTCTTTTAAGGGAAAGACCTTAAACTGCAGGCCGAGGATGCGAACACGAATAGCCAGTGCCCCATTAGAAGCATCTACACGAAGGATAACCGGACAGATCAGCACCAGCAAAAGCAGCCCTAACAGGCCAAGCAGCAGGAACCCGATCCATTTCACGACTCCTCTTCCTCCCTCGCTTCCTCTTCTCTGGGCAGCTGCTCCTTTCCATGTTCGATTTCAAATCCATCGATGTAGGGCAGCTGCTCCAGATCAGCCATTCCAAAAGAACGTAAAAACTTCTCCGTTGTAACATAAAGGTTGGGGCGGCCGGGTACATCCAAACGACCTCGGCTTTCAATCAAACCTTTTTCTGCCAGGCCTGCCACCGTATGTCCGCTGGCGACGCCACGAACCTGGTCGATATACGCACGGGTGACCGGCTGTTTATACGCGATTATCGCCAGGACTTCCAGGGCAGACTGCGACAGAACCGGAGGCCGTCCCGCTTCCAATGCCTTACGCACAGGTTCGGCATACTCCGGACGGGAAACCAGCTGATAACGATCATTGAGGCGCACCAGCCGCATGCCGCGCATATTGTAATCATACTCATCGGCCAACTCAGAAGCACAGGCTTCCAGTGTCTCCCGATCGATCTCCAGAACAGCACACAGCTTCTCTGCCGGCATGGAATCACCGGCAGCAAAAAGGATGGCCTCCAGGGCGTATACAGGTTTTCTGTTACTCTCCATCATTTTCTCCCATCCATACAAGTGTATACTGTTCATTTTCTTCTTCAATCTGTACTCTTTTTGTTCTGGACATTTCCAAAACAGCCAGAAATACAGCAACTACTTCCGACCGATCTTCTGCCGCAAGGATCAGACGGTCAAAGCTGAGCTTTGTATTGCTGCGGAACTGCTCAAGGATCTCTGTGATCTTCTCATCCACCGATACCTTCTTCCGTCCCACAATACCACTGAAGGATTCAACCGGAGGGGGAAGCTTTCGCCCTGCACGCTCCAGAATAGCGGCAATGGCTTTTTGCAAATGATCAGCTGTATGATCATAAAGCTGATCGGGATCAATACCCAGCACCTCACGGCTGCGGGTAAATACATCTTTTCCAACCTCATAGCGTCCCAGCAGCACACCACCGGCCTGCTTGACCCGCTGGTAATCCAGCAGTGTCTCGATCAGCGCTGTACGCGGATCTTCAGCTTCATCTGCTTCATAGACAGGCAGCAGCATTTTGGATTTGATGTAGACCAGATGAGAGGCCATAGCAATGAAATCGCCGGCAATCTCAATATCAAGTGCGCGCATCCGATCGAGATATTCCAGATACTGCGCACAGATCTCGGCAATGGGAATATCTTTTATGTCAATGCGGTTTCTGGACAAGAGGTGCAGCAGCAGATCGAGCGGACCATCAAACTGCTCCAGATGAAAGGTAACTTTCCCGGCCACAGCTACCACCCCAATCCTAAAAGCTCAGCCACCATGATACTGCCATCGATGGCAAGATCGATCAGAACACTCTGTCCTGCGCCGATCCAACTGCTGAAAGCACCAAAATAGAGACCCAGCAGCAATGCCAGACGGATATAGCCTTCATACTGATAAAACCAATGAATGGCCTTATTGGGCAGAAACAGAAACATCACTTTGGATCCATCCAGAGGCGGAATGGGCAGCAGATTAAATACACCCAAACCTATGCTCAAGCTTCCAAGGTTCATCAGAAACCTGCCCATCGCCATAATGGCCTCTCCGGGCTGGGAGAGGAAAATCAGTACATAAGCCAGAATGGCTGCAAATCCCAAAATAAAATTACTCATGGGACCGGCAACAGCTGTAACTGCCATACCCAGCTTGCGATTCTTGAAATAATAGGGGTTGACCGGTACCGGCTTGGCCCAGCCAAATCCAAAAAAGATCATGCAAAGAAAACCCAGCGGATCAATGTGGGACAGCGGATTCATATTCAGCCTTCCCTGCTGCTGTGCTGTACGATCACCCAGCAGCCAGGCCGCCCAGGCGTGGCTCATCTCATGGATCGAGATGGCGATCAGCGCCGCGGGAATAACAATGAGATAATACTGCAGATCTTTCAATATTTTTAGCTCCTTTTGATGCGCAGGTTAGAAAACCGACAGCATATCGCTGACAACAAGGTCGCGACCGTCACCCTTATCTGCCGAGAAGGCAATGAGGGGAACATCCTCGCCCAGAAGCAGTGTCTCACGAATGAGATCCAATGCAGGCTGAACCTGAGACTTCTTCAGCTTGTCCAGTTTATTGGCAACAATCGTCATAGGCAGATTATAGGCACGGATCCACTCGACCATCATCTGATCATCGGCGGTCGGTTTATGACGGATATCAACGATCACATAGATGCGGGAGATCTTCTCCATATCACATTCAAAATATTTGTCGATCAGCGCCGAATAGCGGGCACGCTCATCCTTGGATGTCTTGGAATAGCCGTAGCCGGGCAGGTCAATGATCCATGCTTTATCCTCAACATTGAACATATTGACATAGACCGTTTTACCGGGCATTGCGCTGACCTTGGCAAAGCCCTTCTTGCCTACCAGACAGTTGATGGTGGACGACTTACCGACATTGGATCGGCCAACAAAAACAAAGCGCTTGGCATCATCGGACGGAAAATCCTTGGGAGATGCCGCCGAGCGGATAAACTTGGTTTTATTTAAGTTCATAGTTCCTCCTATAGCAGATCACTGCTGACGAACACCGGTAACGTTGGGAACAGCGGCCGGAATAGCAACGGTATACTGCTCTTTCTTTTCCTCAACCTGCTCTTCTACAGCAGCATAGGAGAAGACAGCACGAACGACATCATCCATGTGCTTTGCGACTACAAACTCCAGAGTCTCGCGAACCTTGGGATCGATATCTTCCAGATCGCGGAGATTCTCTTCGGGGATAATGACACGCTTGCAGTCATGCAGATAGGCTGCCATGGTCTTTTCCTTCAGACCGCCGATGGCCAGTACACGGCCGGTAATGGTAACCTCACCGGTCATGGCAATGCTGCTGCTGACACGCTTGCCGGTCAGTGCAGAAATCAGTGCAGTGGAAATGGTAATACCTGCCGAGGGGCCATCCTTGGGAACAGCGCCTTCGGGGAAGTGGATATGTATATCTGTATTCTTGTGGAAATCCTTATCGATACCCAGTGCCTCACTGCGGCTGCGAATATAGGTCATGGCCGCACGGACCGACTCTTTCATGACATCGCCCAGATTACCGGTGACCTCTACCTTACCACTGCCCTCAATGGCAATAGCTTCGACTTCCAGCATTTCGCCGCCGACGCTGGTCCAGGCCAGACCGTTGACAATACCACAATCGTTCTCGGCAGCCAGCTTGCGCTTCTTAAAGCGGACATTGCCCAGATACTTAACCATATTTTCGGGATTGATACGAAGGGATTTCTTGCCGCTTTCCAGCAGATGCTTGGCAGTCTTGCGGCACAGCTTGGCCAGCTCGCGCTCCAGCGAACGGACACCGGCTTCGCGGGTATAGCCCTCAATGATGGCATGCATGGTCTTTTCGGGAACAATCAGGTTGGAACCCTTGAGGCCGTTGAGCTTGAGCTGCTTGGGCAGCAGATGTTCACGGGCAATGTGCATCTTCTCTTCTGCGGTATAACCGGAAAGATCGATGATCTCCATACGGTCATAAAGAGGACCGGGGATATTATCGGCATAATTGGCTGTGCAGACAAAAAGGACATCACTGAGATCAAAGGGAATATCCAGATAATGATCGACAAACGCCGAGTTCTGGGCAGTATCAAAGACTTCCAGCAGTGCCGACGAAGGATCACCCTTATAGTCAGAAGACAGCTTATCAATCTCGTCGATCAGAATAAGCGGATTGCGGCTGCCGGCCTGCTTGACGGCCGAAATGATACGGCCGGGCATCGAGCCGATATAAGTACGGCGATGGCCGCGGATATCTGCCTCGTCACGAACGCCGCCCAGCGAAATGCGCGCATAGTTACGGCCCAGCGCGCGGGCAATGGAGCTGGCAATCGAGGTCTTGCCGACACCCGGAGGTCCGACCAGGCAGATGATCTGACCCTTGAAACCACCGGCCAGCTGCTTGACGGCAAAGAACTCCAGAATGCGTTCCTTGACCTTCTGCAGACCGTAATGGTCGGCATCAAGAATCTTGGCTGCCTTGGCAATATCGCTGTTTTCGCTTGTCAGCTTATGCCAGGGCAGTTCCAGAACAGTGTCCAGATAGTTGCGGATAACGCCGCTGTCGGGCGAATTGGCCTGCATGCGGCCCAGACGGGAAGCTTCCTTCTTGAGCTTATCCTCGATCTCCTTGGGGAACTTGAGGGCCTCAATGCGCTCGGCATACTTCTTGGCCTCCGACAGGGTATCTTCACCCTCGCCCAGTTCCTCGTAAATAACACGGATCTGCTCACGCAGATAATAGTCACGCTGGTTCTTGTCCATCTGCAGCTTGACCTTATTCTGAATGTCCTGTTCAAGAACGAGAATATCGATCTCATCGGTCAGAATGCGGGTCAGCAGCATGCAGCGGCGGCGGGGATCGGTTTCTTCCAGAACGCGCTGCTTATCGGTATGCTGAATAAAGATATTCTGGGCAATAAAATCAGAAACCCAGGCCATATCGTTGCTGTCAAAAACCTTGGAAACCACATCCTGGTTGACCTTGGGCGCCAGATCGGCATACTCAAGGAACAGATCACGCAGGGTGCGCAGCGCCGCCTGATCGCGCTTAAGAGATGCTTCACGGGACTCTGCCTCGATCAGATAAGCATCACAGCGCAGATACTCGTTGTCAGACAGGGGCGCATAGACGATAGCGCGGGATTCGCCCTCAGCAAGAACACGCAGAGTGCCGCCAGGCATCCGAAGAACCTGCTTGATCTTGGCGATGGTACCCATGCGATATATATCGTTAAAAGTAGGTGTTTCAACAGAAAGTTCTTTCTGGGAAACAAGGAAAATTTTCTGGTCGGCCGACATGGCTTTATTGAGCGCATTGATAGAAACCTGGCGACCTACATCAAAATGAAAGACAGTGTTGGGAAAGACCGTGATTCCAACCAAAGCCATGGTGGGAATGTTATGCACGATCAGTCGGCTGTCGAATTCGTTGGGCATTAGTATACTCCTCCATTCTAAGTGGATAGTATATCATAAATCATGATTTTATTCAAGTCAAGGGGGCTGTTCTGCAGCGAAAGTTGCAGAAAATTCAAAAAGGCAGGACAGGGTCTCCCCCATCCTGCCTCAAGCAGTGATGCTTTATTTTGTTTTCTGATCGATCCGCAAAGATTTATTCACGGATCAGTCTGGCTTCGCCTGTGCCGTTGACATGCTCCTCAGTAATGATGACCTTCTTGATGGAAGGATCGGAAGGAACATCAAACATCAGCTGGGTCAGCATACCTTCAACGACCGAACGCAGACCGCGGGCACCTGTATTGCGCTCGATGGTCTTCTTGGCAATGGCCTTGAGGGCACCTTCTTCAAACTCCAGTTCGACATTATCCAGCTGGAAAAGATGCTGATACTGCTTGGTGATGGCATTCTTGGGCTTGACCAGAATATCCAGCAGAGTCGCTTCATCCAGATTGTCCAGAGAAACCAGAATGGGCAGACGGCCAACCAGCTCGGGGATCAGACCGAACTTGAGTACATCATGATGCTCGACCTTCTGCAGCAGATCGCTGGTACGCACGTCCTTCTTGGAATGGACTTCAGCACCAAAACCGATGCCCTGCTTGCCGGTACGCTTCTCAACGACCTTTTCAATGCCGTCAAAGGCACCGCCGCAGATAAAGAGGATGTTGCTGGTATCGATCTGGATAAACTCCTGATGGGGATGCTTACGTCCGCCCTGAGGAGGAACATTGGCAACGGTACCCTCCAGGATCTTAAGCAGTGCCTGCTGAACACCTTCACCGGATACATCGCGGGTAATGGAAGGATTCTCGCTCTTGCGGGCAATCTTGTCCAGCTCATCGATATAAATGATGCCGCGTTCAGCCAGCTCGACATCGTAATCGGCAGCCTGAATCAGACGCAGCAGAATATTTTCGACGTCCTCACCGAC
>JAEIGA010016535.1_pt1 | contig 11220 bp, 6 predicted proteins | sample 9270691 | NCBI WGS metagenome assembly JAEIGA01 (sample SAMN17057246, study PRJNA624740) | gut metagenome | biome: biome; isolation source: fecal sample | host: Bos grunniens | place: China: Xizang | collected 2019
ATCATGGACTTCTGCAAACAGTTCAACGCAAGGACTCAGGAGAAGGCCGGCAAGGTATTGCCCGTAATTATCACCGTATATAACGACAAGTCGTTTGAGTTTGTCGTTAAACAGCCCCCGGTTGCTGCTGCTCTCAAAGAGGCAGCTGGTATCCAGTCTGGTTCGGCACAGCCCAACCGTCAGAAAGTTGCAAGCGTAACTATCGAGCAGGTTGAGGCAATTGCAAAGGACAAGATGAGCGATATGAACTGCTTCACCATTGAGTCTGCTATGCGTATGGTAGCAGGTACCGCACGTAGCATGGGTATCACCGTCGTAGGCGAAGTTCCTGCAAAGTAATTAGACTAAGAAGATGAGTAAATTGACAAAGAATCAAAAAGCAATGCTCGCAAAGGTAGAGCCCGGAAAGCTCTACAAGTTGAGCGAGGCCGCAGCTCTTCTGAAAGAGATTACTTTCACTAAGTTCGATGCTTCGGTAAATGTTGATGTCCGTCTTGGTGTTGACCCCCGTAAGGCCAACCAGATGGTTCGTGGCGTAGTTACACTTCCTCACGGTACCGGTAAGACCGTTCGCGTGTTGGTACTCTGTACTCCCGACAAGGAGAACGAGGCTCGTGAGGCTGGCGCAGACTATGTAGGTTTGGACGAGTATGTTGAGAAGATCAAAGGCGGTTGGACCGATGTTGATACTATCATCTGTACTCCTAATGTAATGGCAAAAGTAGGTGCTCTGGGTCGTATTCTGGGTCCCCGTGGCTTGATGCCCAACCCCAAAACCGGCACCGTTACTATGGATGTAGCTAAGGCTGTTCAGGAGGTGAAGGCCGGTAAGATCGACTTCAAGGTTGACAAGTACGGTATCGTTCACTCGGCCGTTGGTAAGGTATCCTTCAGCGCAGAGAAGATCGTGGATAACGCAAACGCTTTCCTCGATATGATCCACAAGCTGAAACCCGCCGCAGCTAAAGGTACATACATGATTAGCATCTATCTCTCATCGACAATGAGTATCGGTCTCCAGATTGACCCCAAATCACTTGATTTCAAATAGTAAAAAACATTGAGCAATGACAAGGGAAGAAAAAAGAATAGTTATTGAAGGCCTGACCGAGAAACTCAATCAGTATCCTAACTTCTATATTGCCGACATCGAGGCTCTGAACGCCGAGCAGACCGCTCAGTTGCGTCGCAAATGCTTCGAGAAGGGCGTGAAGCTGGTAGTTGTAAAGAACACCCTCTTCATCAAGGCTCTTGAGGCAGTAGAGAAAGCAGATGCTGCACTTGTCGAGGTTCTGAAAGGCACTTCGTCGATTATGTTCTCCGAGGGTAGCAAGGCTCCTGCACAGGTTATCAAAGAGTTCCGCAAAGGTTGCGAGAAACCCATCCTGAAAGCCGCTTATGTACAGGAGTGCGTCTATGTAGGTGACAATAACCTCGATATGCTTTGCAATATCAAATCGCGCGAGGAGCTTATCGGCGATATCATCGGCTTGCTCCAGTCGCCCATCAAGAATGTCGTATCGGCACTTCAGGGTAGCGCAGGTCAGAAGATTGCTGGCATCGTAAAGGCACTTGAAGAAAGAAATTAATTTTTCCAAAACAAACACAAACAACGAAGTAAAACAATTTAATTTTTTATAAAAACTATGGCAGATATCAAAGCATTGGCAGAAGAGTTGGTAAACTTGACTGTTAAAGAGGTAAACGAGTTGGCAACCATCCTGAAAGAGGAGTACGGTATTGAGCCCGCAGCTGCAGCTGTTGCAGTAGCAGCTCCCGCAGCCGCTGAGGCAGCTGCTCCCGCAGAGAAGACTTCTTTTGATGTTATTCTCGTAAGCGCAGGTCAGGCAAAGATCGCAGTTGTTAAGGCTGTGAAAGAGGCTACCGGCTTCGGTCTGAAAGAGTCGAAAGACTTGGTAGACGCTGCTCCTAAGGCTATCAAAGAGGGCATCTCGAAAGAGGAGGCTGAGGCACTCAAAGCAGCTCTCGAGGACGCAGGTGCAGAGGTTGAGGTTAAATAGTTTTAGCTATTAGCTTCACTCCATACTGGGTATAGAGCTTATGTAAAATAAGCTCTATGCCTTTTTCGCGTCTAAAAAGTAGGGCGCGAAGCCAACTTTAGGTTAGGTGGTTTTTGTTAGCCTATAAGTGGCTGAAATACAGGATGTTCTTTGGTCGGTGGGCTAGGGAATTATCTTGGCCAGCGATGGCAAAAGCGACATTAACAAAAAAATCTTTCAAAAAAATTTTGCAGACAATGTCCTCGAAAGCAAACAAACGAATTAGCTTCTCCTCCATCTCCCACAAGATGGATTACCCCGACTTTTTGGAGGTGCAGCTCAAATCATTCCACGACTTTTTTCAATTAGACACGACTGCTGAGAATCGCAAGAACGAGGGACTCTACAAGGTGTTCTCCGAGAACTTCCCCATTTCGGATACTCGAAATAACTTCACCCTTGAGTTCATCGACTACTACATCGATCCCCCCCGCTACTCGATCGAGGAGTGCTTGGAGATGGGATTGACCTACAGTGTGCCCCTGAAGGCCAAGCTGAAACTCTCGTGCACCGATCCCGAGCACGAGGATTTCGACACTGAGGTACAGGATGTATACTTCGGCACTATTCCCTATATGACCCCCGGTGGTACTTTCGTGATCAACGGTGCCGAGCGTGTAGTAGTTTCGCAGTTGCACCGTTCGCCCGGCGTATTCTTCGGTCAGAGTGTCCACACCAACGGCACAAAACTCTATTCGGCCCGTATCATTCCCTTCAAGGGCTCCTGGATTGAGTTTGCAACGGACATCAACAATGTGATGTATGCTTACATCGACCGTAAGAAGAAGTTGCCCGTAACTACACTACTCAGGGCCATTGGCTTTGAGGCAGACAGGGAGATTCTCGAGATTTTCGACCTGGCCGACGAGGTGAAGGTAAATCGCACGAATCTCAAGAAGAGCCTCGGCAGGAAGCTGGCCGCAAGGATCATTATGACCAGCTGGGAGGACTTCGTAGATGAGGATACCGGTGAGGTAATGCCCATCGAGCGTAGCGTAGTCGTTCTGGAGCGCGAGACCGAGCTTACTGAGGAGCATATTGATGTGATTCTGGAGAGTGGTGCCAAGACCATTCTTCTCCACAAGGATAACCCCTCGGGTGTTGACTATTCGATCATCTACAACACCCTTCAGAAAGACCCCACCATCACCGAAAAAGACGCTGTGGTGTACATCTATCGCCAGTTGCGCAACTCGGAGCCACCAGATGAGGCTACCGCAAAGGATGTCATTGACAAGCTCTTCTTCAGCGACAAGCGCTATGACTTGGGTGATGTAGGTCGTTTCCGTATCAACAAGAAACTTGGCTTGGAGATTAATCCCGAGGTGAGAGTTTTGACTCGCGAGGACATTATTGCCATTATTCGTCACCTCATTGAGCTTATCAACTCCAAGACCGATGTCGATGATATCGACCACTTGTCGAACCGTCGTGTGAGGACCGTTGGTGAGCAGCTCAGCAACCAGTTCTCGATTGGCTTCATCCGTATGGCCCGCACCATCCGTGAGAGGATGAATGTTAGGGACAACGAGCTCTTCAAGCCCATCGACCTGATCAATGCGAAGACTCTGTCGAGCGTTATCAACAGCTTCTTCGGCACCAACCAGCTCTCGCAGTTTATGGACCAGACCAACCCTCTGGCCGAGATGACCCACAAGCGTCGTCTGTCGGCACTGGGTCCTGGCGGTCTGAGCCGCGATAGGGCAGGCTTCGAGGTTCGAGATGTACACTACACCCACTACGGTCGTCTGTGTCCCATCGAGACCCCTGAGGGTCCCAACATTGGTCTGATTTCGTCGCTTTGCGTATATGCGAAGATCAGCCCTATGGGCTTCATCGAGACCCCCTACCGCAGGGTTGTTGATGGCAAGGTGGATCTGAACGATGAGAACATCCGCTACTATAGCGCCGAGGAGGAGGAGAACCTGAATATTGCTCAGGCTTCGGCTCCCATCGATGCTGAGGGTAACTTCCTGAACCCCAACCGCATTAAGGCTCGTAACGAGGCAGACTTCCCCGTTATCTCGGCCAAGCAGGTTGATCTGGTGGATGTGGCTCCCAACCAGGTTGCTTCGATTGCAGCAAGCCTTATTCCCTTCTTGGAGCACGATGATGCTAACCGTGCGCTGATGGGATCGAACATGATGCGTCAGGCAGTGCCCCTGATTAACCCCGAGGCTCCCATTGTGGGTACCGGTCTGGAGGGCGAGATGGTTCGCGACAGCCGTATCCAGGTGGTTGCAGAGGGTAGTGGTGAGGTTGTATTCGCCGACGCTATCCAGATTCAGGTTAAGTATGATCGCACCGAGGATGAGAAGCTGGTAAGCTTCGATCCCGAGATCACTACCTATAAACTGCCCCGCTACCGCAAGACCAACCAGAATATGTCCATCACCCTTCGTCCTATCGTGAAGATTGGCCAGAGGGTTGAGAAGGGCGACATTCTGACCGAGGGCTACTCGACCGACAATGGCGAGTTGGCACTTGGTAAGAACCTGAAGGTTGCGTTTATGCCTTGGAAGGGCTACAACTTCGAGGATGCTATCGTTATTTCGGAGCGTCTTTTGAGGGACGACTTGTTCACCTCGGTACACGTGGACGAGTATATTATGGAGGTACGCGAGACCAAGCGTGGTGTTGAGGAGCTCACCTCGGATATTCCCAATGTGAGCGAGGATGCTACCAAGGACCTCGACGAGAGGGGTATCATCCGCATCGGTGCTAATGTGAAGCCCGGCGACATTATGATTGGTAAGATCACTCCTAAGGGCGAGAGCGATCCCAGCCCCGAGGAGAAACTGTTGCGTGCTATCTTTGGCGACAAGGCTGGCGATGTGAAGGATGCTTCGCTGAAGGCTCAGCCCTCGCTCTTCGGTACTATCATTGACCGCAAGCTCTACACCCGCAATGTAAAGGATGGCAAGAGGGGCAAGGCAGAGGAGAAACACAAACTCGAGGAGGCCGAGGCAAGGTTCCAGAAGGAGGCTGCTTCGCTCAAGGGTATCTTGGTGGAGAAACTCTACACCCTGCTCAAAGACCAGACTTCGCTGGGTATCTACGACTACTTCGGCGCAGAGCTCTACGCTCCCGGCGTGAAGTTCTCGAAGAAGATGCTCGAGGAGATCGACTACCTGGGTCTTGGCAGCGGCAAGTGGGTAGAGGATGAGCGCGTAGCCAAGTTGGTTGCCGAGACCATCAATAACTATACCATTAAATATAAAGAGGCCGACGCGAAGGTTAAACGCGAGAAGTACAACATCACCAACGGTGACGAGCTTCCCAATGGCGTTATCCAGCTTGCGAAGGTTTATCTGGCCAAGAAACGCAAACTCAAAGTGGGTGACAAGATGGCAGGTCGCCACGGTAACAAGGGTATTGTTGCAAAGGTTGTTCGCGATGAGGATATGCCTTTCTTGGAGGATGGTTCGATTGTCGACATCGTACTGAACCCTCTGGGCGTACCTTCGCGTATGAACTTGGGTCAGATTTACGAGACCGTATTGGGTTGGGCCGGTAAGGAGTTGGGCTTGAAGTTCGCAACCCCCATCTTCGACGGTGCTACTCTGGACGAGATCAACGAGTACACTGCCAAGGCAGGTGTTCCTATGAACGGTTGCTGCCACCTGAGGGATGGTGGTACCGGCGAGAGGTTCGACCAGCCTGCGACTGTGGGTGTGATCTATATGCTCAAGCTTGGTCATATGATTGACGATAAGATGCACGCTCGTTCGATCGGTCCCTACTCGCTCATCACTCAGCAGCCCTTGGGCGGTAAGGCCCAGTTTGGTGGTCAGAGGTTTGGTGAGATGGAGGTTTGGGCACTGGAGGGCTTCGGTGCTGCTAACATCCTGCAGGAGATTCTGACTATTAAGTCCGATGATGTTATGGGTCGTGCCAAGGCGTACGAGGCCATCGTCAAGGGCGATAACCTGCCAACACCCGGTATTCCCGAGTCGCTCAATGTGCTGTTGCACGAGCTGCGCGGTTTGGCAATCAGTGTAAAACTCTCTTAATAGGTAGAAAAGTATATGGCATACGGTAAAGATAATAAGATCAATACGACCAATTTCAGCAAAATCTCGATTGGCTTGGCCTCGCCCGAGGAGATTCTCGAGAACTCGAGCGGCGAGGTGTTGAAGCCCGAGACTATCAACTATCGTACCTATAAACCCGAGCGTGACGGTCTTTTCTGCGAGCGCATTTTCGGTCCTGTGAAGGACTACGAGTGCCACTGCGGTAAGTACAAGAGGATCCGTTACAAAGGTATCGTCTGCGACCGATGCGGCGTGGAGGTAACCGAGAAGAAAGTGCGTCGTGAGCGTATGGGCCACATTCAGCTTGTGGTGCCTGTTGTTCACATCTGGTACATCCGCTCGCTACCTTCCAAGATTGGCTACCTGCTTGGCATCCCCAGCAAGAAACTCGATGCGGTTATCTACTATGAGCGCTACATCGTTATTCGTGCGGGTGCTGCAGCGTCGCTCAACCTGCCCAACGGTTGCCAGGACCTCGACCTGATCTCGGAGAAAGAGTACCTCGACATCTTGGCAGCTCTGCCCAAGGGCAACCAGCAGCTCCCCGATGACGATCCCGATAAGTTCATCGCCCAGATGGGTGCTGAGGCTATCCTCACCCTGTTGCAGGGTCTGGATCTGGATCGCCTGAGCGAGCAGCTCCGCCACAGGGCTTCGCACGAGACTTCGCAGCAGCGCAAGACCGAGGCTCTGAAGAGGCTCAATATTATCGAGGCTTTCCGCGAGTCGAAAGATATCAACAAACCCGAGTGGATGGTTCTGAAGGTTATCCCCGTGACTCCTCCCGAGTTGCGTCCTTTGGTGCCCCTGGATGGTGGTAGGTTCGCTACTTCGGACCTCAATGACCTCTATCGTAGGGTGATCATCCGCAACAACCGTCTCAAGAGGCTTATCGAGATTAAGGCTCCCGAGGTGATTCTGCGCAACGAGAAGCGTATGTTGCAGGAGGCTGTGGATTGCCTGTTCGACAACTCGCGCAAGACGAGCGCCGTTAAGAGCGAGAGCAACCGTCCTCTGAAGTCCTTGAGCGACAGCCTTAAGGGTAAGCAGGGCCGCTTCCGTCAGAACCTTCTGGGTAAGCGTGTGGACTACTCGGCTCGTTCGGTAATCGTTGTTGGCCCCGAGCTGAAGATGCACGAGATGGGTATTCCCAAAGATATGGCTGCCGAGCTCTACAAACCCTTCATCATCCGCAAGCTCATTGAGCGCGGCATCGTGAAGACCGTGAAGTCGGCGAAGAAGATCATCGACAGGAAGGATCCCGTAATCTGGGACATCCTGGAGAATGTGATCAAGGGTCACCCCGTTCTGATGAACCGTGCTCCTACCCTTCATCGTCTGGGTATCCAGGCCTTCCAGCCCAAGCTCATTGAGGGTAAGGCAATGCAGCTCCACCCCCTGGCTTGTACCGCATTCAACGCGGACTTCGATGGTGACCAGATGGCAGTTCACTTGCCCCTCGGCAACGCTGCAATCCTGGAGGCTCAGCTTCTGATGCTCGGTTCGCACAACATCCTTAACCCCGCCAACGGTGCGCCTATTACCGTACCTTCGCAGGATATGGTGCTTGGTCTGTACTACATCACCAAGATTCACGGCACCGAGGAGCGCCCCGACAAGGAGAAGGCAATCTACCGCAAGGAGCTCATCGAGAAGGGCGAGACCATCAACCGTTGGGACGACCTTCAGAGTGGCGACATCAGGCCCAAGGAGGGTGTGGCACCTGCCTTCACTTTCTATGGTCCCGAGGAGGCAATCATCGCCTACAACGAGAATAGGGTAGACCTTCACACTCTGGTGAATGTGCAGATCGACACCGTTGATGAGAATGGTCAGGAGGTAACCAAGATCATCCCCACTTCGGTAGGTCGTGTTCTGTTCAACCAGGTAGTACCCAAGGAGGTTGGCTACATCAACCTTCTTTTGAAGAAGAACACCCTGAGGGATATCATTGGTGTTGTAATGAAGAAGTCGGGTGCCGACAAGGCAGCCATCTTCCTCGATGACATCAAGGCACTGGGTTACAAGATGGCATTCCGTGGTGGTCTGTCGTTCAACCTTGGTGCGGTTATCATCCCCGAGGAGAAGAAGACTCTTGTGGAGCACGGTAACCAGCAGGTTGCTCAGTTCCTCGAGCAGTACAATATGGGTCTTATCACCAATAACGAGCGTTACAACAAGGTTATTGACGTGTGGACCAATGTGAACAACCGCGTAACTGCCGCAGTATATAACCACCTGAAAGCAGACCAGGACGGCTTCAACCCCGTATTTATGATGCTTGATTCGGGTGCTCGTGGTAGTAGGGAGCAGATTCGTCAGCTCGGCGGTATGCGTGGTCTGATGGCTAAACCCCAGAAGTCGGGTGCAGAGGGCGGTCAGACTATCGAGAACCCCATTTTGTCGAACTTCAAGGAGGGCCTTTCGGTGTTGGAGTACTTCATCTCGACCCACGGTGCTCGTAAAGGTTTGGCGGATACGGCACTTAAGACTGCGGACGCAGGTTACCTGACCCGTCGTCTTGTGGATGTTGCCAACGATGTGATCATCAACGAGGAGGATTGCGGCACCCTGCGTGGTCTGACTGCTACGGCAGTTAAGCGCAACGACGCTGTTATCCAGAGCCTCTACGATAGGATTCTTGGCCGTACGGCTGTTGAGGATGTCATCCATCCCCACACCGGCGAGGTTATCGTCAATGCCGGCGACGAGATCAACGAGGATGCAGCAGCCGCCATCGAGAAGGCAGGCATCGAGAAGGTGGAGATCCGCTCGGTACTCACCTGCGAGTCGCGCCACGGTGTGTGTGCTAAGTGCTACGGTAGGAACCTTGCAACAGGTCGTCCTGTACAGAAGGGTGAGGTTGTGGGCGTTATCGCTGCACAGTCCATCGGTGAGCCTGGTACTCAGCTGACTCTGCGTACCTTCCACGTCGGTGGTGTTGCGAGTGGTTCGTCGATCGACAACCGCCTGGTTGCTAAACACGAGGGTATCGTTGAGATTGATGAGCTTCGCACCATCAAGACCAAAGATCGCGATGGCAATCCCAAGAACTTGGTTGTTAGCCGCTTGGCAGAGTTCCGCATCGTGAGCAAGGAGACAGGTAGCACCCTGTTTACCTACAACCTGGCCTACGGTTCGACCCTCTTCAAACTTGCCGGTGAGACCATCCAGAAGGGTGATGTTATCTGCGAGTGGGATCCCTTCAACGCCGTTATCATCTCGGAGTACGATGGTAAGGTTGTCTTCGACAATGTTGTTGAGGGCGTAACCTACCGCGACGAGTACGATGAGACTACCGGCCTCAGGGAGAAGGTTATCATCGAGTCGCGTGACAGGAACCGCAACCCCTTGATCCGCATCGTAGACAAGGACGGTATCGAGCAGAAACAGTACAACTTGCCTGTGGGCGCTCACGTTGTTGTTAAGGAGAACGCCAAGATTAAGGCAGGTGAGATTCTGATCAAGATTCCTCGCTCGTTTGGTAAGGCAGGCGATATTACCGGTGGTCTTCCCCGTGTTACCGAGCTCTTCGAGGCTCGTAACCCCTCGAACCCCGCAGTGGTTTCGGAGATCGACGGTGAGGTATCGTTCGGCAAGATCAAACGCGGTAATAGGGAGATTGTCGTTACCGCCCGTGACGGTCAGGTATGCAAGTACCTCGTGCCTCTGAGCCGCCAGATTCTGGTTCAGGAGAACGACTATGTAAGGGCAGGTATGCCTCTGTCGGACGGCGCAATCACCCCCAGCGACATCCTCACTATCCTTGGTCCTACCAAGGTTCAGGAGTACATCGTGAACGAGGTACAGGAGGTATACCGTGGTCAGGGTGTGAAGATCAACGATAAGCACTTCGAGGTTATCGTTCGCCAGATGATGAATAAGGTCCAGATTGTCGATTCGGGTGACACTCGCTTCTTGCCCGAGCAGATTGTCGACAAGTGGGAGTTTATGGAGGTGAACGACGCTCTCTACGACAAGGTATATGTCATCGACGCAGGCGATTCGCAGAACATCAGGCCCGACCAGATTATCACCGTTCGCCAGCTGCGTGACGAGAACTCGTCGCTCAAGCGTAAGGACCTCAAACCTGTGACTGTTCGCGAGATTGTTCCCGCAACTTCACGCCAGATTCTCCAGGGTATCACCCGTGCAGCGCTGCAGACCAGCTCGTTTATGTCGGCTGCATCGTTCCAGGAGACTACCAAGGTGCTCAACGAGGCCGCAATCTTCGGTAAGGTAGATCCTCTGTTGAACCTGAAGGAGAATGTAATCTGTGGTCACCTGATTCCCGCCGGTACCGGTGTACGCGACTGGCAGAATGTGACTGTGGGTGCGCGTGTAGACTACGAGAGCATCGCAGAGTAAAAAACTCATATAGCGGGCGACTGCTGCGTTATACAACAAAAATTTGCTCCGGCACTTACGCTTAGTAATGTGCCGGAGCATTTTTGTTGCAAGCCTTGCATTCATCCCGCTATCTGCGTTTATTTGTTGTTAGGCGTAGGCGATGGACAGCACCACCCTCACTCGCTGTGGCCGTTGCCACCTTGTATTCATCCCGCTTTAAAAAATCAATTTTGAATTTTGAATTTTGCATTTCACCACCGTGGATTGGCCACATCGGGGATGAACTCTATGGTGTAGGTGTCGTCGTCGTGGGCGGTGACACCGATGAAGTCTATCCAGGCCTCGGCGTCGAGGGAGTGGCTCTCGATGTAGTGGTTAGCCGCCTTTATGAGGTTGCCGATCTTCTTGCGCGTCATAGCCTCCACGGGGGCCGTGAGTGAGCCCTCGTGGCGTGTTTTGACCTCCACAAAGTGATAGTGGCCATCGGGAGTGACGGCCACTATATCTATTTCGTGGGGGGCGCTACGCCAGTTGCGCTCGGCTATGATGTAGCCGTTTTGGCGCAGCCACTCCATTGCGGCCTTCTCGCCCTCGGCACCTATGCGCAGAGTGTTTGCCATAGGCGGGGGTGCTATTTGAGCAGGAAGTCGAGCGAGTCGCCGGCGTTGACCTCATAGGGCTCAATGCCGTTGCGGAAGATGCGCAGGGGGCGGGGGCCGATGAGCTCGAGTTTGCCGTCGATGTAGCGGAGCATACAGCCCTCCCTCAGACCTACG
>JAEIGA010016536.1_pt1 | contig 11219 bp, 1 predicted proteins | sample 9270691 | NCBI WGS metagenome assembly JAEIGA01 (sample SAMN17057246, study PRJNA624740) | gut metagenome | biome: biome; isolation source: fecal sample | host: Bos grunniens | place: China: Xizang | collected 2019
CCCACGGGGTCCCCGATGACGCCTGCGTCATGGGGTGTTAGACGAATGTCATTCGGGTATCCCCCCGCCTTTAACCTCTAACCTTTCTCCTTTAACCTTCCACTTGGCTGTCTTGTGCACGGCGGTGGTCCGCCGTGTCTCCTCGCCTTTACACCTTCCACTTTACACCCAAAATTCACATAATTAGTATTTTTATTTGCATATATCACATAAAAGTTGTACCTTTGCACGCAGAATCTACGCTGGTAGGGGATATGTCCTCGCGGAAAGCGTTCCGCATTGGTGTTTCTTCGCGTTCCACGGCGAGCGCACGGGGTAGGTTCGGACATATTGATAGCGTTTATTGACGCTTTGCGTTTGACAGTTCGAAACTTAGCAACTTTCAGATTAATAGTCAAAATCAAAGTATTCAATAGATGCCTATGGGTATGAATATATCCATACTATGCTTGTATTCAGGCGTAGTGTGTTTTCATACCAGCGTAGGTTTCCTGTTGTTTATTTGACTATTAAGGTAATGCTAAGACCTCGAACTGTAAGTAAACAGCACGAGGTCTGCGCTTTCTTTGTATATGGAATAAACTTTTAATTAATTATAAATTGCAATTATGAAATCTACACTTTCAAAAAGAACAATGAGACAATGCTTCTATTCACGAAACGAGGTAGTTGCTTTGCTCTTATGCATTCTTGGTATTGTAACATCAATGCCAATTCATGCCCAAAAGAAGCCTGTAAACGGGCCGCAACGTTCTATTAGTAACAGCGTTCCAAGTGGATATACGCGAGTTGGAAACACAATGCTCTATTATAGACAGTCATCCTCGTCTATTGATATTCAAGGTTGCTATAATAATCGGTATTATGGTTCTACTTATAGCAATAATGGATACAAAGTTGCAATGCAAGTAAACAATGGTTCTGCTCTAAGTGTGAACTGTTTACAAGGAACAACTATTCAAGGTGTCACATTTTTTGCCTCAATTGAGCAACAAGGTGAACTCGCGAGGATATGTTACAATATTACCAACAACAATGAGGAAGATGTTATTATATCTCTTGGTACCCATGCTGATGTTATGATAGGTAACAATGATAGAGCTCCCATCTCAAGAAGAATTGATACGTCAGGTAATTCATATGGAGTAACAATGAAAGATGGTAATGGTGCGCAATTGTGTGTATTATTCGGCTCTGGCTTAGCTGGTGTTACAAGTGTTAGTGATTACTGGTTTGGATACTATTATACAAATAATTCCTCCGATGAAATGGTGGGTAATTATTCGCCAGGTGATAACTATATGAGAGAAAATGGTTCCTATGATAGTGGTATGGGATGGTGTTGGAAAAATAGAACTATTCAAGCAGGTACAACAGTAGTTTTCTCATATCTAATTGGAGTTGGAGAAGTAAATCTGGAACCAAATTCTTCATTTGAGGTAACTCCAGATGATCCGGAAGGTTGGAATGATTTATCCCGTCCTCACAAACTTACATTAGAAGGTCTATACGAAAGCCCTGCTGGACTTGATGGTATGATAGAATATGCAGTAGAAGATAGCGAGGAATGGTTGCAATTGACAGAAATGATGCCTTCTGGAAGTACCTTTAGCGATACGCTTGTAGCGATGTTTGATGCGACACGCGATAAGCATATTATTAGATTCCGAACAAGGGACAATGTCGGTAATACTACATTATTGCCATCAATAGAATACTTAGATGTTTCATTCCATGAGTATTCTGGAATAATTGACAAAACGTACACGGGGGATTCTATATACCAAGAAGTGTCTTGCGTAGATATAGAGGACTTGCAGATTTCAACAGGACGATATAACAATAATGTAAACGCAGGAACAGCAACCTTTTATGTCGAAGGAGTCTTTCCTTATACAATAGGACGAAAGGCATTTACTTTCCGCATAAATCCATTACATTTGACAGGTGATATAGAATTATCTTCTAATAGTTTCGTATTCAATGGACAAGAGCACATACCAAGTTGGGTATTCACAAATGAGTCGTATGCAGTATTGGAAGAAGGTAAAGATTACAATGTGTCTTACATAGACAACATTTATCCAGGTACTGCTAAAGTACTTGTTGTTGGTAAAGGTAATTATACTTCGGAATTAGAGGAAACATTCTTTATTGACAAAGCACAATTAAGAGATGACCTTTATTCAATAACACTTCCTAATGAAGATATTTGTTATGACGAAAACGAGCATAAGGCAACCGCAACTATTATGACTGGTGTTGGTGAAGTAAAGTTTACTTACACAATACATGGAGAAAATAATATACTTGAAAATGCTCCAATTGACGAAGGACATTATGATATTTATTGCGAAATAGCAGATGGAGACTTGTATTATGGTAAAGCAAATGAATATGTAGGCTCTTTTGCAATTTATAGATTTGATGAGTCTGAGTGGCAATCTTTAGGTGTCCTCCATGCAGAACTTCAGCAGATGAATGTCCCTCTTTCATGGAATATGGCTGGTGGAATTAAATGTGTAGGATCTTTTGAAGGTCTAAGTATTGAAAAGGGACATGTACTTGCTGTTTCCTTTGCAAATAAGGGAATGACAGGACTATTCCCAAGTTCTTTGATGGCATTTACACAACTTAAAAATATTGATGTTTCCAATAACAACCTTACGGGTGATATTGCAACTGCAATTGCTGCGATTAAAATGCAGAATCCGAGCGCTTTCAATAGTTTAAAAACATTAGATATAAGTGATAATCAGTTAAAGGGTAACATTGGAGTATTAGCAAAATGTATGTCAAATCTAACATCTTTGAATGCTTCAAACAACAAATTTGAAGATTTATTCCCTGCATTGTCGTCTTCTATTACAAATTTAGAAATTTCCAATCAAAAAATGGATAAGGTTATAGAATTGAACATATCTGATTTGTCATTGGATGATATTAGCACAAGTATTCCAACTATTCTGCTTTATGATCAACGAAATCGTACTTATAGGAATTCTATTAGTTTGTTATGCACAAAAGCAGATTTGGAAACCTTTAATAAATACGATACTGATGAATGGGCAATGCAACTGCAATTTGCAGATAATCAGGTTTCTATACCCTACATTTCAACCCAAAACGCATATTTTGGAGATAGTGGTGATACTCTGAATGTACTCAATATGATAGATATTGACAATACTGATGGATGCTCGTTTCGAATTGCGCTTTCATTTGATCAAGGAGATGCAAATTTCATGAACGGAGTGAATACCGCAGATCTTCAAACAACAATACTATATGCTTTTGGAGATTATAGCAACTATCCATTCAATTTCACAGCAGCAGACAACTATATAGATGGCATTATAAATGTACAAGATGTTATTCGCATGGTGGATATCTTATTAAATACAGATATAACCACTTTGGATAGTATCGCAGCAAACAAGATGATAGCCCGCTCTACATCTATTTCCCATATCGAAGCAGAGATTGTGGTGGAAAACAACCAAATTCGCCTCATATCCACCCAACCAATTGCTGCGTTGCGAATTCGAACCAGCGGAGAGGTACAATGGAATATGAACGAATTAGGATTAGCGCAATCTGTTAAGGACAATATGGTAGTTGGATATTCATTGATTGGCAATAATATACCTGCAGGAGAAACTCTATTGGGTACTTATCAAGGCAATGTCTCAATCAAAGCAGCAGAATTGTCGGATGAAGAGGCCAAGATTGTTCCTGTTACATTTGACAATCAACGCGTACCCAGTGGTATAGATATGTTAGAAAATAATAACGATGTAGAGGCTATTTATGATGTCTTAGGACATAAATACGATAGTATGAATCAACAAGGACTCTATATCATTAAATCCAACAACCAATATATTAAGGTGTATAACAATAAATAATTATGACTACTATGAAAGCGAATAAAATGATAACTGCCTTATTTGTTTTTCTACTCGCATCATTGAGTATCTTCGCACAGAAGAACGAAATTTCGATTCCTGATGTGTCAGTTGTAGCAGGCAAATCAATCAATTTGCCTATCTATTTAGACAATTCGGAAGATATAATCGCCATTCAGTTTACTCTCGAACTGGCAGATGGCTTTACGCTTCAAACATCTTCTGCCACCCTCACTGAACGTGCTACCGACCACTCCATCGTCATGAGAGAAGTAGCACACAACAAATATATGGCAATGATTTTTTCATCCAGCAACTCACCTATTATCGGCAGAACAGGCGTATTGCTATATGTTCCCCTTTTCGCACAAGATACGATGACGGACACTGTTTCTTATCCTATGACCCTTTCTGATGTAGTCATTGCGGGCAATACAGGAGACAATCTGATGACCAACTCACATGTAGGAGAAATCACAATTGCTGCTTCTGCGGATTTTGAGGTGTCAAATGTATCAGTGAACACCAACACCATCACCCCTAATACACGAGTGGTGGTCAATTGGCAAGTTGCTAACATCGGGGGGCTGCCTTCTTCCGCTGGCTGGAAAGAGAATATTTATATCGAGGCAGCTAACGGATATAGCAAATATATTGGTTCCCTTTATCACGATGATATCTTGAATGTCAATGGCGTTGTGAGCAGAAGTGCCGAACTCATTGTGCCTGCAGAATTAGGAGTAGAGGGCGAAGCCACTATACGCGTAAAACTCGTAGCTAATAGCGATGCAGGAGAGTACCCATGGTACACCTTCAACAACGAAGCTACTTCCAACAATACCTTGACCATTCAAAAAGTACTCTTGTTGCATCCTGCTAACATTCACTTACATGAGAAAGAAACTGCTGCTTATCGCTGGAAACTTATCCGCAGTGGTAGTACTCATCTCCCTGAAACATTCACCCTGACTGCCTCCGAAGATGCGCGCATAACATTGCCAGAGACAATCACTATCCCTGCTTCGCAATCGGGCGCTTACATCGATTTCCAACTCACAGCTAATACTACTTTGGATAGCGATTCCGTAGTCCTCCTGCGCGTTCAAGGCGACAACTACAACGAGACAACTGGACATATCATCATTACCGACGATACTTACCCTACATTGACCATTCAAACAACTACGCCAAGCATACAAGAGGGTAGTGAACTACTACTTTCGTTGACGGCTCAGCGCGCAGCGAACCACGATGTGGAAATCAAAATCACATCCGACATAACGGGCATCTTTGATATTCCAACTTCGGTAATTCTTCCTGCTGGACAAACATGCATGGAAATACGCATTCCTACGATAGATGATGACCTCCCTAATCCAGAACGAGCATGCCAACTAAAACTCTCTGCAACTCAGTATCAATCTACTGTACTTCAGGTAATGGTATCTGATAATGATATACCACAATTACAACTCACTTTGACGCCTAATGCTCTTTCAGAAGCTGCTGGACCTTTGTCTGTCGTTGCAAGAATTACTCGTAAAGACAATATTGATAAGAAAGTGACAATCCGTCTAACGGATGATTCCAATGGGGCTATCTACTATGATAGAAATGAATTTGAAATGCCTGTTGGTGTTGCTGCAGCTAATGTGAATGTAGGGCCTATAGATAATGCAATTGTAGATGGTGAACGTACATATAACATGACAGCTGTGACATACTCCAAGTCTTGCTCTTGCAATGCCACCAATGGTGAATCTCTAGGTATTGCGTCTACATTGCTTACAATTTACGATAACGATGGCGCGACTTTATCAGGATTTGCCTCAGCCTCTGTCTTGGAAGAAGGCAAAGAAATTATAGTTACTGTATCACACAATACTTCAACTGATAACGCAGTCATGGTGGCTATCAACGGTGATTATGAGACGCAATTGGAATATCCATCATCTATTATTATTCCTGCTGGCGAGTCTTCTGCTTCTTTTGTGGTAAAATCCAAAGACAATACTATTACCAGTGATGATTATACTGCTATCCTAACCCTATCCGCTGAAGGATATGCAAAAACTAATATCTGGTTCTTAGTCAGTGACCGAACACTTCCCGACGCTCAAATCAAGAGCATTGCAGTCTCAAATCACGAAGTATATCCAGGTGATACAATTAACATCTCGGCTATTGTAGCAAATACTGGGAATTATCCATTAGATGAGGCTACAAAAGTCACATTCTATTGCAATACCGAGCTAATTTCATCGCTTGTTCTTCCAGTAACGTTAATGAATGGTGATTCTATTGTATTGCATACTAAAGTTGTCGTTCCTTCACATGTGGGTGGATTGGATATCTATGCTAAGGTAAACGAAGATAAGATGGTTAATGAATTGAATTATAACAATAATACCTCAGCTTTTATACCATTGGCAGTATTGTCGCCCTACAATTTTGATATTGTCACTAACAAGATAGTATATCAACAAGGTGATACTATCCGAATAAGGGGAAATCTGTATGCTAAAAATATTGCACAACAATCAATAGAATTATACGTACTAAATGGGGGATATCGCCATAAGATGTTGCTTACTACACGAAGTGATGGATCTTTTATGACGGACTATATACCTTACCAAGGACAAATGGGACACTTTATTGTTGGTGCTTGCTATCCTAATGAAGGATTGAATGATGAAATGACAGCATTTGATATCTATGGGCTAAAACGATTAAATAATAATGCTATTACATGTGAAACATACATAAATGAACCATTTTCTAGTGCTTTTGAGTTGGTTAATCCTACAAACTTGCCTCTGACAGATGTAAAATTGCAGGTGGTTTCTAAACCAGAACACTGCCATGTAGATTTTACATGTCCTAACAAAGTAGATGCAAATCAAACAATCTCAGTGAATTATACGATAAATTCCACAGAGATTACTGATGGCAACGATTGGGAAAACATTGTGGTGTTTATATCCACAAAAGAAGGTCCTGCAATTTCGGTTATACTATACCACTATTGTGTGAATCACGTCGCTACATTAAAGTCTTCTATCCAAAAGATTCAAACTACTATGACTATGGGGACTGAACGTGCTTATTCGATAGATATAAAGAATGTTGGAAAGGTTGAAAGTGGAAAAATTACTGTTGAACTTCCTGCGTGGATGGGTTCATATACACCTAGAGAATTACCTTCCATTGCAAGTGGTGATACTGCAACGGTTATTCTAAAATTGCAACCTACCGAAGATATGCGCTTGAATGTCCCCGTGATAGGTTCTATTGGTATAAATTGTGCCAATGGATATGGTTTCGCGTTACCCTATTATATAGAACCAGTTTCAGAAACAACAGGTACCTTAATAGTAGATGTTTGTGATGAATATACCTATTATACAGCAGAAGCTCCTCATGTACAAGGGGCTAATGTTACAGTTTATCATCCTACGCGTGGTACAATAGTCGCAGAAGGAGTGACAGATGAAAATGGTAAATTTGTAGTTGAATTACAAGAGGGATACTATTCCTTGGCGGTAAGTGCTGATAAACATGATTCATATCGTAATAATATTTTGCTAGATCCTGGTACCGAAAAAACAGTGTTGATTAATTTAAGTGTTGATGGTGTAGGGGTTAGCTGGAATGTGGAAGAAACTGAGGTGGAGGATGAATATGAGATTGTGACTACTATTGATTATGAAACGAGTGTGCCAGTTCCAGTGGTAACTATTTCTATGCCAACAAGTATTCCTGCTTTAGATATGTTAGACGGAGAATCATTGATGTTTCATGCAGTATTAACAAATAAAGGATTGATTACTGCTGAAGATGTAGAATTCTTTCTCCCCGAAGGATTTAAGACGCTATCGTTTGAAGCTCTGGCATATCAAGAACCATTTAACTTAGCACCACAACAAAGTGTTAATATCCCAGTAAAAGTAACGAAAATATCCACTCCTTCTTCAATTAGAGGAAAACAATATTGTAATCCTATAGACGATGACCCCTGTATAGGACAACCAGGTACATTGTATTATTGGGATTGCGGATTAGACAGAAAGTGGCATCGTTATGGAGTAGTATTACAATTAGGTTCATGTAATAGTAATGATCCTTCTACATGGGACCCTTCTTCAAATGAGTTCAATCCTAATATACCAAGTCCAGATGGAGGTGGCAATCCTCGCCCCCATTTGGTAGTTGTTCCACATACTGGTTGGGGATATGGTGGATATACGGATAATCCTTTGTTTGGTGATGGTCCCGTGGATACATATTGCGAGCCTTGTCAGAATAGATTTTTACTTCGAATGGCAGCCTGTGCTACTAATCTCGTTCCTATAGTTAGAAATATGTTAGAACTCGTTGGATATGAACCTGTAGATGTAGAATTAGATGAGAATTTGGATGAGTTAGATGATTTATTGGAACATGTAGAAGATTTGATAGACGATGTTGAATTAAGACCAATATATAAATGGGTAAAAAGAACTGTGGGATTTTTGCGAATCGCTAACGATTGTATTATGCCCTTCTTCGAACCATGTAATTTGCAAGGCAGTAATTTGCCTTCTAAAATGCCGACTACGAGATCATCCTCTCAATACCCATCATATATAATCGAATATCAAAATAATTTGCGTATTTTGGTAGATGCAACAAATGGTGAAATTTATAAAATGGTTGAGTTATTAGGTGATGAACAATGGTTATATGCGGATTCAGTAGAACTCGCAGAATTCTTAGAAACATTCATTGATTACACAAAGGATAAAGCTCCCGTAGATTCGATGTACCTAAAAAAACCAAGTGTAATTTCCACAGAAATGGTTACTACATTTATCAGTCGTTGGAATAATACTATAAATAATACGGGAGATAGCAATGCTATCAATTTAGATAAAATAGCAGGATATAACGAGAATATTAAAAGGGCTTATGAACATATCGCAAAAGAAGGATATGAGTCTTTAGTGGATTATTTTGTTCATATAGATCAATCGCTAAAAGAGCACTTATACGATTCCTCCAACTCTATTTGCTCTACCATTTCTCTGAAAATATCCCAACAAATGGTGATGACACGTCAAGCCTTTCGAGGTACACTTACCGTCTCCAATGGTAGCGAGAGTGCTCCGATGGAGAATGTGAAACTAACATTAAATGTTACTGATGAATCAGGCAAGCAGACAACATCCTATGAATTTCAAATCAATTTGGAAGACTTGCAAGGATTTGAGGGTGAGAAGACATTAGAGGCTTGCTGGAACTTGGAGGCACAACAAAAAGGTGTCGCTACCATACTCTTTATCCCTACCAAGTATGCTGCACCAATGGAGGACAAAGTCTATTCATTCGGTGGAACTTTATCATACATAGATCCTTTCACTAGTCTTGAGGTAACACGAGTTCTCAGCCCAGTATCGTTAACCGTGAAACCAGCGCCAAGCTTAGACCTAACCTATTTCATGCAACGCGATGTGATAGGCGATGACCCACTTACAGGAGTAATCGAACCTTGCGAAGAAGCCGAGTTCTCGCTCCTTATCAATAATGTGGGCTATGGTAATGCTAACAATGTGCGCATAACAACTAATCAACCAGAGATTATTGAAAACGAAAAAGGTCTGTTGATTGATTTTGAAATTATGAGTGCGCAATTGAACGGACAAGACAAAATAATGGCATTGGGTGGTAGTGTGGATACCGATTTTGGGAATATATCTGCTCACTCTACATCCTATGCACAATGGTGGTTGAGAAGTTCTCTGCTTGGTCATTTTGTAGATTATAAGGTGGATGCAACGCATGCTACCAGTTACGGCAATCCAGATCTTTCACTCCTCAATGAGGTGACTATCCACGAACTGATTCGTAGCATTGATGCTACGTCTGATAATCAACCATTAGTCGGTTTTATGGCTAATGACATTGTAGATGCAGAAGATATGCCTGATATGATGTATTTGTCAAATGGTTTAGTTGAGAAAGTGGCTACCACTCAAACAGCTACTATTACCAAGCAGTCTAATGAAACTTGTATGCTTACCGTTACTCCTTTGCGATTAGGTTGGAACTATGGTAGCGTATCTGATCCTACGTACGGTTTGGCTGAATTGAAAGCCATTACCCGACAAAGTGATGGAAAATCCATTAGCCTGCGTAACATTTGGCAAACCGACCGCACGCTACGCGATGGCAAAGATCCGCTCTACGAAAATCGTATCCATTTCGTGGATGATTTTGCAACGACTGCCACCGAAAGGTATTTGCTAACCTTCGAGCCAACTCCAGAATTGTTCCTTGAAATATCATCATTCAATGGAGTGCCAGCTGAAGGTGTTGTACTTGATAAACCATTGGATACACTCATGGTTACCTTCAATAAAACTATTAATCCTACTACCTTCACTTCTGAAGACCTTACACTCACAGTCGAAGGTAAGAAGATGGACATTAGCCCAATTGTCTTAACGACCAAGGATAACCAAACCTTTACAATTGATTTGTCTAAAGTGACAGATAATATGCAAAATGGCTATCATGTACTCTCTGTACAAACCAACGCCATCTCCGACACAGAGGGCTTTACAGGTCGCATTGGCAAATCCACCAATTGGCTCGCTTATAACGCTGATGGTATCACCCTACATACATCTGTTTATCCACAGCATGCAGGTACTATCAAGTGTAGTTATGTGGATGCAAATAATAACACCGTGGTAAGCAATGTGATAGATTATGGTACTGCTGTAACACTCTCTGCCACCTCCGTTGAAGGTTATAGTTTTGTAAATTGGACTATAAATGGGGAGATTATTTCTGCTGTACCTACTATGGAATATGTAGTATTGAATGATGACATCCAAGTGGTAGCCAACTTTACCGAAAAGATGTATAATGTAAGTATTGATCCTAGCATGATAGGAGGTGCCATTGAAGGTGTGGTATCTGGTATCTATCCTTACGGAACGGCATTTACCATTCAACCAACACCTGATTATGGATACACGTTCAGTCATTGGCTCATCAATGATGTCAATGTGGGTTCAGATCCTACGATGAATATAACAATAGACCAACCAATGACCATATCTGCACAATTCCAGCGTGATATATATACCCAACGGTTGATAGTTTATCAGGGTTGGAACTGGTTGTCAAGTTACCTGCAAGAACCTATAGCGATTGAAGAATTTACCAATTTCTCTAGTCATATTGTATCACAATTAGATGAAATAATCAAAGACCCAATCTATGGACTTGTAGGCAATTTCGAGTCTTTGGAGGGTGGAATAG
>JAEIGA010016537.1_pt1 | contig 11219 bp, 9 predicted proteins | sample 9270691 | NCBI WGS metagenome assembly JAEIGA01 (sample SAMN17057246, study PRJNA624740) | gut metagenome | biome: biome; isolation source: fecal sample | host: Bos grunniens | place: China: Xizang | collected 2019
AAATGTTATAAAAATGTAACAACATATAGTTGTCCAAGCGGATATACAGCTGAAGGATCAGGATCATCATTAAAATGTTATAAAAACGTAACAACATATAGTTGTCCAAGTGGTTATACAAAAGAAGGATCAGGATCATCATTAAAATGTTATAAAAACGTAACAACATATAGTTGTCCAAGCGGATATACAGCTGAAGGATCAGGATCATCATTAAAATGTTATAAAAACGTAACAACATATAGTTGTCCAAGTGGATATACAGCTGAAGGATCAGGATCAACAATGAAATGTTATAAAAATGTTAAATCATGTTCTACATATGTAGAAAAACAACCATATGACTGTAATTGTACAGGTCGTTGGTCAGGTGGACAATACATCACATCATGTTCTACATGCTATAAAGATGTAACAAAAGAAACTTGTTCAACATCAAAATCTTATACTGATAAGTTAAGTTCAACAACAAAATCATATACAGAAAAAGTAAGTTCAACAAGTAAATCATATACAGAAAAAGTAAGTTCAACAAGCAAATCATATACAGAAAAAGTTAGTTCAACAACAAAATCTTATACAGATAAGTTAAGTTCAACAACAAAATCTTATACAGAAAAATTAACTCATACAGCTCCAGATACTTATACATATTATTGTAAAGATAGTTCTTGGACTTTAAATGGAAAAACTTGTACAAAAACTGTTAAACAAACATCTATTAAATATGAATGTCCAACTGGATATAAATTAGAAGGAACTGTTTGTAAGAAATACAATACAGAGAAAGTTGCTGCTGAAGCAACAAAAACAACTAGTAAGTCTTGGAAATATACATGGAGTACTAAAACATCTTTAGAAGGGTGGACTAGAACTGGAAAAACTAAGACAGTAGCTGGTAAAGAAATTTGTGAATAAAAGAGACTATGTCTCTTTTTTCTTGCCTTTTAATAGTATAATAGAGTAAACTATTTATAGAGGTGTAAATAAATATGAAAAATAAAAAAGAATTTAATTATTGGTGGATAATTGGATTATTAATACCATTTTTAGGAATAATTTTATATTATTCAAATTTGATAAAAATGAATAAAGATAATAAATCAAACTTATTAACAAGTACAATAATAGGTTTTGGAATATGGTTATTTGTAGCTTTATCATTTTTAATTTCAGTAAATGGTCCATCTCCAAAAGAAGAAAAAGTATATTCAGTTTCAGAGTGGCTAGTAGAAACAAAAAAATCAGAACCAGTAGTAACAGTTATTGGTATGTCAGAATGTGGTCATTGTAAAGCATATAAACCTGTTATAGAAGAATTAGCAGAAAAAGAAGGCTTTAAATTATACTTCTTTAAGTCTGATGAGTTATCTGAAGAAGATGCAGAAATTGTTGAAACAGAATATGAATTTGAAACATTTGATGACTTAGTTCCATTTACATTTATAGTAAAAGATGGAGAGATAATTGCAGAAAAAACTGGATTTCAAGGAGAAGCAGAAGTTATTAAATTGCTTAAAGACAATGGTGTAATTAATTAAAAACTAGGAAACTAGTTTTTTTATTTGTTCTATAGTATAATTTTAATAGGTGGTAAAATGAAAAGAGGTTTGATAATTTCAATACTATTAGGAATAATTTTAGTAATTGTAAAATACTACATGTCTGATTATTCTATAAGTTATAAAGTTAATAATTATAATATAAAAACTGAGTATAAAGATAAAAGATTATACTATGAAATTAAAAATAAAAATGAAATATATAATTTTGATATATACATGAAAAGAAAAATGTCTAAAACAAAAATAGAAAAAATAAAAGTAATTGAAGGAGAAACATTTAAATGTATTTATCCAACGATAAAAAACGTTATAACATATCCATTATGTTATGAAGGAGACATTTATAAAGATTATAATTTAATAGATTCTGAATTATTAGCAGAATATAAAGAAGAAACTATAAATGTTGAAAAAACAAATAAAGATTTTGTATATCATAATGTACTTTCTAATAATGAATATATTGCTTTATGGAATTACAAAGGATATATAGTTATGAATGGTCAATCATATGAAAATATAGAACTTTTTAAGAAAGATAAATATGATAACACGTTAGCATATCTTATGGACGATACAATTTATATGGCAAATTATAATGAAGAACATGAATATAGTAAATTAGTTACACTAAATCTTAAAACTTTAAAAAAGAAAGAAATAACTATAGGATATAATATAGATTATGATTCTTACATTGTCGGCAATATAAAGAAAAAATTATATATATTCGATAATAAACATTCTAAATTATATGAAATAGATCTAAATAAAGAAAAAACATCAGTAATAGCTAGCAACGAGTTAGGATATAAGAAATATAATGGAGAAGAATTTGTTAAATGTAGCAAATCAGAATATAAAGTAGATAAAATTAAATTTAACTTTGACTCATCAATATACAAATATACATTTGATAATGGTGTTTATAAAACAATAGATAATAGTAAATTAAAACAATTAATTCATAATAATGAAATAAAAATAGAAAAAGAGAATAAAAATAAAATATATTACTCATTTGAAGATAATTTTTATATGTATACACCATCTAAAGGAAATGAATTAATATTTTATAATTACGAATTATCATTTAATAATAAAAATACAATTTTTGTATATATAGATAACTAAAATTTATTATTTTCATATAATAAATTAGGTGATTAATTTGTTAGATTTTGAAGTTAAAAATAGTTTAGAAAGTCCTTACTATGAAGTATATGAAATTAAAGAAGGAGATTCATTATATAAAATATCAAAAAAATATAATGTAAACACAAAACTATTAGCAGAACTAAATGGATTAGACCTTGATGATTATATATATCCAGAACAAATGATACTTGTTCCCAAAAAAGATGTAAGTTATTACATAACAAAAGAAGGGGATACATTAAATACAGTAAGTAAATTATTTGGAGTAAAAGAAAATGATTTGATTAAACAAAACCAAACAATTTATCTACAAAATGGACAAATGATATTTTATAAAAGAGACTAATATAACTAGTCTTTTTTTTATTTGCATGTTATAATTTATTTATAATAGGAGTTGGTAGCGTTGATTATAAAGAAGCCATATGCTTTTTTAATAAAAAACTTTAGACTAATACATGGTCTACTTTTTTGCTTGCTCGGTTATATATTATTAAAAAGTATTGATATATCAACATTCTTTAGTGATTATGTTTCAGCTCAGTCATTTGTACGAGTCGAAAACCTCACCTCGATGTATATAAACTATACAATATTTATTTGTATAATCCTATCAGCTATACTTGTATTAATAATTGGCGCGATACTAAAACTAAAAAATAAAAATATAAATTCATATATATATATTTTTTTAGAAGTAGTTTTAACATTTATTTATTATATATATATGTTCTCTGTATATAAAGGTTTAGAAACACAAAATCTTGATATAGAAATAGTTAGAAATTTAAGAGATATATCGTTAATGATATTATTACCTCAAGCAATATTCTTATTTATTGTTTTAGGTAGAACTTTAGGATTTAATCTTAAACAATTTGATTTTAAAAAAGATTTAGAAGAACTAGATATAGAAGAAACTGATAATGAAGAAGTAGAAGTAATTATTGGAAATAATAACTATAAATATGCAAGATTCTTTAGAAAGTGTTTAAGATTAACTAAATATTTCATATTAGAGAATAAATTATTTGTAATAGGATTAGCATCAGTAATAGCACTTACTGTATCATTGACAATTTTCATGAATATAAATGTATATGCTGTAAATTATGCTGAAAATCAAGAAATCATAGCTAATTCATTATATTTTAAAGTAAATCAAAGTTATATAACAGAAAATGATATGAGTAATCGTATTATTAATAAAAATATGAAATATGTAATAGTAGAAGTTGATGTTCAAAATAAATTTAATTCTGAACATTCATTAACAAGAGATACCTTTAGATTAATTGTTAATAATGATATGTTAATGCCAACATTTACATTATCTGAAAAATTTATGGATTTAGGTACACCTTTTACTCCTACTAAGATTTTACCTGGAGAAGATAAAAAATATATATTAGTATTTGAACTAAAGAAAGAATTAGTAAAACAAGACTATATATTTAGAATTAAAAATTATGATTCTAAAAGAATGTCTACTATTGAATCAAGATATAAAGACATTATTGTTAAGCCAATAAATATTGATAACAAAAAAGTAGATGGTACATATCAATTAAGTGCTAATTTAGATTTTAAAAATACAATATTAAAAAATTCAAAAATGACAATATCTAGTTATGAAATAGGTGATAGATTTAAAGAAGAACATCGTTATTGTATTAAAGATGTATGCAGTAATGGAACATATTCTGTAACACCAAGTATAACAGGAAAAGGTGATGTAAGCATTTTAAAATTAAATGCAACATTAGATTTAGATGAAACGTTATATATGAATAAATATATTAAAACACCTGCTGATTTATTTGAATATTATGCATATGTAACATATACTTCTCAAGGATATGTAAGAACATATAATCTAAATAAAATAGATGTAAAACAAAATAAAGATAAAATTGCATATCTAGAAGTACCATCAAGTATAAAATATGCTTCAAAAATTGATTTAATCATTAATATTAGGGGAGAAAAATTCATAATTAACCTAATAAATATGAATAATAACTTGAAATAGTACATATTATTTGTTATAATTATATGTACTTGGAGCCATAGCCAAGTGGTAAGGCACAGGTCTGCAACACCTCCATCGTCGGTTCAAATCCGACTGGCTCCTCCAATAAAAAATAAATATCAGGAAACTGATATTTTTTTTTATAAAAAAAACTTAGTAAAAACTAAGTTTAACAATGTTTAGATTCACAAAGTTCTGAATTATATTCAATTTCTAAAGTTGAATGAGAAATATTCACAGTATTTAAATATAACTTTATGTCCTTTTTAAGATTAATGATTTTATCTTTACTAATATCTTTATTAAGAACAATATGAGCTGTCATATAATTACTTATACCATCCACACTCCAAATATGAATATGATGAATTTCATTAATCTCTGAAAAATTATTTTCTATTGAAGTTTTAATATTATCAATATCTATATCATTAGGAACTTTATCCATAAAAATATAAAACGTTTCCTTAAGATTTTCATAAACATGATATAAAATATATATAGCTATAATTATAGATAATATTGGATCAATAATAGTCCATCCAGTAAACTTAATTATGATACTTCCAATTAGTACAGATATCCACCCTAGAACATCTTCTAACATATGAAGACTAATTGCTTTTTCATTTTTACTATGACTATGAGAAGTTTTATAAGCGGCATACCCATTTATCAAAGTACCAAATATTGCAAATATAATCATAATATTATGGTTAACTACATTTGGCTCAAATAATAATGGAATAGACTTATAAAATACAATAAATACACCAACTAATAAAAATAAAGAGGTAAATAGTGCTCCAACTAAAGAATATCTTAAATATCCATAAGTATATTTATTATTGGAGTGTTTTGTACTTAATTTTTCTAATAAGAATGAAATACCAATAGATAAGGCATCACCTAAATCATGAATAGCATCAGATAAAATAGAAACACTATTTGTAAATAAAGCACCTATAATTTCTATAAAAGAAAATATTAAATTAAGAAAAAAAGCTAATTTAATATGTTTTGTTGATTCACTATGTGAATGTTCATGTTTATGCATAATATCACCAAGTAAATTATAACATAAATGAACAAAAAACCTGAATTTTTGTTATAATAAAATTGGTGATTTTTATGAATTTTTTTAAAATGTTTGTAGGATTAAAAGGAGAGGCGGCTTTTTTGGCGTTAATATGTTTAATTATAATAGTTGTAATAATAATATTAACAATAGTAAAGAAGTTAAAAGATAAATAATATGAAAAAGAAATTTAATATTACAATATGGATATCATTTTGGATAGTTTTTTTAGAATTTATATATAGAATATTTATAGTAAAAGAATTCTTTACTCTAAATACTCTTTCAGTATTATTATTTTCTATTCCATGGATATGTATTATTTCAATCATATGTACATGCTTTAAAGAAATAGTTAACAAGATAATAACAATTATTTTTTCTTTTATATTAATGATATTAACATTAGCTCAAATAGTATATTTTAATTTTTATAATTCTATATTTTCTTTTTTTTCATTAACAACTGGTACTGGCCAAGTGATGCAGTTCTGGCAAGCTATTATAGAGGTTATTTTAAGAATATGGTATGTTGTTGCGATAGTATTAATACCATTTATATTATTTGTAATTTTTAATAAAAAAATATTTGAGTATTCAAGAATAAATAAAAAGAAATTAGTAATAGTTTTAGTAACTTTTCTTATATCATTATTTGGAATAATAATAAGAATTAAAACAGATAATAAAGGAGTTTACTCATTAAAAAGATTATTATATGAAACTCATGCACCAATGCTTACAATAAATAAAACAGGCTTGAATACTATGCAAGCAATAGATTTATATCGATATATATTTGGATTTGAAGAAAAAATAATTGAAGTAGAAGTATTAGAAGAAGAATTACCAGAAGAAATAAAGCCAATTGAATATAATATTTTAAATATAGATTTTGAAAATTTATATAATAATGAAACCAAAAATAAAGTAAAAAAATTACATGATTATATTATGTATACTGAACCAACAGAAAAAAATGAGTATACAGGGCTATTTAAAAATAAAAATCTAATATTCATATCAGCAGAAGCATTTGATACAATTGCCATAGATGAAAATATTACACCAACTTTATATAAGATGGCAAATAATTCGTTTATATTTAATAACTATTATCAACCATTATATCCTGTTTCGACATCAGATGGAGAATATATGAATCTTATGGGATTAATTCCAAAAGAAGGAATATGGAGTTTAGCTGATACTTGGAATAATGATATGAGATTTGCAATAGGTAATATGTTCAATAAAAATGGATATATATCATATGCATTTCATAATCATACATATAAGTATTATGATAGACATAAATCTCATCCAAACTTAGGATTTAAATACATGGGATGTGGAAATGGATTAGAAAAATTAATGAATTGTAAAAGATGGCCAAATAGTGATCAAGAGATGTTTAAAGCTACAACTGGGTTTTATATGAATCAAGATATACCATTCTTAGCATATTATATGACTGTAAGTGGACATTTAAATTACAACTTTGGTGGAAATAATATGGCATCAAGACATAAAAAATTAGTAAGTGATTTACCATATAGCAATGCAATAAAAGCATACTATGCTACACAAATAGAATTTGATAAATCAATGGAGTACTTACTGTCTGAACTAGAAGCTAAAGGAAAATTAGAAGATACACTTATAGTTATAGCTCCAGATCATTATCCATATGGTCTTACTGTAAAACAAATAAATGAAGTTAGTAAAATAAATAGAGATGATAAATTTGAACTATATCATACATCACTTTTAATTTATAATCCAACAATAGAAAAAACAGAAATAAATGAAGTAATTAGCGGTATTGATATTTTACCAACAATATATAATTTATATGGAATTGATTATGATTCAAGATTATATATGGGAAGAGATATATTCAGTGAACAAGAAAAAGTGGTAATACTTTCCGATAGAAGTTGGATAACTAATAAAGGAAAATATAATAGCGTAAATGGTAAATTTATAAAAACAACAGAAGAAGAATTTAATCAAGAAGAATATGTACAAAAGATAAATAAGATAGCTAATGATAGATTTACTATATCATCTTCAATATTAGATAATGATTATTATAAATACGTGGAGTTAGAATGAAACTAGAATTAAAAGAATATATTGATATAAAAGAAATATTAACAAGTGGAGCTTGTTTTAGAGTAACAATTGAAGAAGACGGCTCAATAACTAATATATTAAATGATAGAGTAGTGAATATAAAACAAGATAACAATTTATTAATAATAAAATCCACAAATTATGATAATTTAGAAAATATTATATATGAATATTTTGATTTAAATAGAGATTATACAACAATTAATAAAGAAATTATTAACACAAATAAAGAATTGGAAAAAGTAATAAATAAATGCAAAAATTATAGGATATTAAATCAAGATTCATTTGAAATGTGTATTTCATATATAATAAGTCAAAATAATAATGTTAAAAGAATATCAAAGTCCATTGAAGCATTTTGTTATAAATATGGAAATAAAGTGATTTTTGAAGGCAAGGAGTATTATTTATTCCCAAAGTACCAAGATATCAAAAATATAACAATTGATGCCTTAAATGACCTAAAAATAGGTTTTAGAGACAAATATATAATAGATTTTATTAACAATTATGAAAAACTAAAAGATATAAACACATTATCTACAGAAGAAGCATTAAAAGAACTAATGACAATAAAAGGAATAGGTATGAAAGTTGCTTCATGTATATTGTTATTTGGTTACAAAAGATTAGATGTTTATCCAATTGATACATGGGTAAAACAATATATGTCAATAAACTATAATATAAAAAACGATCAAAAAACAATAGAAAAATTCATTAGAGAAAGATTTGGAAAATATACAGGTCTTATAATACAATATATGTTCCATAGTCAAAGAAACACAAAAGATGAGTAATCATCTTTTTTCTTGCAAAAAAACAAGTTTTATAGTATTATATGACTACTAAAAAAAGGGGGGATTCATATGTATAAAAATGACAATATATTTGAATTCTATTTAAATAATAAAATAAACGCTGATAAAGAAAAAGAAACAAATATAATTTTAGCCACACTAATAGCATTATCAAATTATATAACATATATGGATTTTGAATTATCAAAAGTTATCAAAATGATAATAATAGAAAATACTAATACTGAAAAACTATCAAATCAAAAAGAAATAAAAGAACTATTAGAAGAACTTCATAGTGATCAAACAAAAGAATCAATAATGGCAAAAAAATGTATGAAACAAACATTACTTATAGAAAAAAATGAAGATATTATAAATAAGATAAATCATCTATATGGAAGACTATTATTATCATTCGGAATAAACATAGAATGTGATTTAAAATTAGATTTTGATAAATTATATAGAAAAATATTAAGTATAACAAAACAAGATATTAAACAAGAAAAAGAAGAAAGAAATAAATACTGTTATTATGGATATCATGATGTAACAAAAGAATATAGTCATTTGATATGTATACTAGAAGAATTAATGAGTTTAAAACTTAATGAAGAATCTGAATTCAAAAATTCTTATGAACAAGAAAAATCATATTATAGAAGCATGCCAATCTTAAGTAGTATATTAGAGAAAACAAAAAAGCTATAGTAATATAGCTTTTTTATTCATCTTCATAAATATTGTTTTCTTTAGCTTTTTTAACGGTATGTGCACCTAAAGCAGCAGCACCAGCGGCAGCTCCAACTCCTAAACTTACACCAATAGCTTTTGTAAGATTTATACCATCACTACTTGAACTAGAACTATTATTGCTATTACCAGTATTTGGAGTAATATCAACAATTGGTTTATCTTCTACCTCAGGAATATCAACTACAGGTGGAACATCCACAACAGGTTCATCTGGTATATCTATAACCGGAGGAACATCAATAACGGGTTCATCTGGTATATCAGTAGGATATCCAGGACCATCAATATCTATGCTTGGAGTACTTGGTTTACTATCAGTTTTTGGAGGTTCAACAGGAGTTGCCGGTTTATGGTCACTAGGAGTCTCTGGTTTAGGATCAACTGGAGTTTCTGGCTTAGGCTCAACTGGAGTCTCTGGCTTAGGCTCAACTGGAGTCTCTGGCTTAGGCTCAACTGGAGTCTCTGGCTTAGGATCAACTGGAGTTTCCGGTTTAGGGTCGACTGGAGTCTCTGGTTTAGGATCGACTGGAGTCTCTGGTTTAGGATCAACTGGAGTCTCTGGTTTAGGATCAACAGGAGTCTCTGGTTTAGGATCGACTGGAGTTTCCGGTTTAGGATCGACAGGAGTCTCTGGTTTAGGATCAACAGGAGTCTCCGGTTTAGGATTAACAGGAGTTTCATCAACCTCTTTATCCGCATCTGGAGTTTCTGTTAAATCTTCAGGTTTCTCCGTATCATCAGTATTATCAAACAACTTATCATCTAATGTTTGTCCAGGCTCAATTCCAGTATCTTCAAGGTCACGATTATACGCAGGATTATTTTCTTTAAGAACTCCGTTTAAGTAATCTTCATAAGAAGCATAATCTCTTTGAAGACTTGGACTCATATGGAATCTACCTTCATCAACTTTTCCTTCAACCTTTCTAGTTAAGTTAACAGTCTCAACAGGTTTATATGCAGGAGGAGTATAGTTAGTATTTTGTGGTGGAATATAACTTACAGCTTTTCCAGTCACAGCAGCACCAACTCTCTTACCATAACTGCCATAAATCTCCGATAATGCATCATTTATTATTTGTTCAGCTTCAGCAAGAACAATTGGTAAGTTTTCTAATTTATTTATTTCTTTATTAATTTCAATTAATAAATTTCTTGCTTGATAAAGATAAGTTTGAGCATCTTTTCTAGCACTAGCAGAATAAACATATTGAGTTACATATTTATAAGTAGTACCACCATTTCCATCATCAACAGGAACAGATACATTATGAGTCGCACTTATAATATTTTGAGCATCTAATATGCTTTGTTTAATTTGTTCAGCTTTTTCTTTTAATTCAGGTAATTTAGAATCATCAAGTTCTTCATAGTCACCCATATAATCTATAATTAATTTTAAAGCTTTTGCAATAGCAGCTTCTAATTTATCCGCAGATTCCATTCTTAAAGACATTAAATCTGAATATTGAGTTAATCTACTACCAACGGCTTTCCATACCTCTCCCTGAAAATTAGTACCACCACTTATCAAAGTAATTAAATTATCAATTTCTGTTTTAGTATTTTTTGCAATTTGTCTTTCGCTTTCTAAATTTTCATGTAGAGGACCAGTTAAAGAGGTACCACTTAACATTGAATTTAAATCTGATAAGCAAAGTTTTCCAGAATTTCCCTCAGTATGA